>Ga0265593_1000170_pt1 | contig 43385 bp, 45 predicted proteins | sample saktaG_8_FD_190136 | JGI IMG/M metagenome (GOLD analysis project Ga0265593, IMG submission 190136) | Saline water microbial communities from Sakinaw Lake, British Columbia, Canada - sak_2011_5_24_36m | ecosystem: Environmental > Aquatic > Non-marine Saline and Alkaline > Saline ... | reverse complement strand
ATGATGTGGAAAAACAAGGTCAGATCCGCCGCCATGAATATCGATTTCTTCATGAAACAGGTGATCAATCATGACGCAGCATTCTGTATGCCACCCAGGGCGGCCTTTTGAATAGGTGCTATCCCATGAAATGCCTTCTTCGGTAGATTTCCATAAAGTGAAATCTAATGGGCTTTCTTTTTTTAAGTTGATTTCAACTCTCGATCCACTGATCAAGTCGTCTAACTTTCGGTTGGATAGTTTTCCGTACTCATCAATTTTGGACACACGGAAATAGACGTCTCCATCAACCACATATGCAAACCCTGTTTTTACAAGGTTATCGATATAAGAAATAATCCCTTCCATATATTCAGTCACTCGAGGTTGAATATAATCGGTCTTGCAGCCTAAACTTTTTAAGTCAGTTAAAAAAGCATTGATGAAAAAACTGCTGACCTCCAGCTCTGTTTTATGTTCTTCAATGGCTTTATGAATGATTTTATCATCAACGTCGGTAAAATTTGAGGCAAATTTCACTGCGTAACCCAAAGATTCAAAGTATCTTCTGAAGGTATCGAACACCACTACCGGACGCGCATTTCCGATATGAATATAGTTATATACCGTCGGTCCGCAGACATACATTGAAACCTGATTTTTATGGATTGGAACAAATTCTTCCAAAGAAGATGAATAGGTATTATATATTTTCATGGCATTCACCCTTTCTCTCTCTCATATTATATGAGAAACAGGTTCTTTTTACAAGAAGATTCCAAGAAGGAATCATCCCTACATTTCAACCAATATGTAAAAAAAGAACACTCAAAGTGTTCTTTTCCCGGCTAACTTACAGTTTTTATCAATTATAATTTTTCGATATTTGCAGCTTGAGGTCCTCTTGCTCCGTCAACTACGTCAAAGCTTACTGCTTGACCGTTTTCTAAAGCTTTGTACCCGTCGCCTTTGATTGCTGAATAATGTGCGAAAATATCTTTGCCATTTTCATCAGTGATAAATCCATAACCTTTTTCTGCGTTAAACCATTTAACTGTTCCGTTCATTTGTTTCTCCTTAAAATGTTTTTGATGCTAGTGACATTATACAATGCAAAACGATAAATTGCAAGTAAATTTTACGCAAAGGTGCAGAGAATCTATTTATTTGAGCATTTCTTCGCTTTCATCTGAATCATCTTGAAAGTCAACTTCTTTGATTGTTTCAAACTTGGAAGTGATTTTGTCTACTCGATTGTTTACTGTATCGCTTTGTTTTGTAAGGCCTTGAATATTAGAATTTAGTTTCTTCCATTCCTGATCAAAGAGACGGAAATCTTTCTGAAGAAGAGAAATTTGCCTTCTAATTTCTTTTGAATTTTTCGAGATTTCATAGTCCTTAATCAATGCATTGAAACTCGAAAATAAAGGAATGATTGTAGATGGTGATACAATTGTCACATGTTTTTCTCTTGCGTATTCAATCACATTCAAAAGTTTGGAGTGAATAAGTGCCAGAATTCCATCACTCGGCACAAACATCAATGCAAAGGGTGCAGTTTTTCCAGGAATAATATATTTGGATGAAATATCAGTGATGTGTTTCTTGACTTCCATTCCGAAGGAAGAAACCAACTTCGACTCATCGTCTTTTGACAGTTCGTTATTATCTAGCAATTTCGAATAAGAAGAAAACGGAAATTTCGAATCGATTGCAAGCATCCCGTTGGGCTCTGGCATATAGACAACTGCGTCTGCTCTCACGGATTCTTGCTTACCGACCGGTTCCTTAATGGTTACTTGGGTGCGATACAATTTTGGATTGTCTCCAAACACGCTGTTTAAAATTTGAGTTAGTTGATATTCGCCAAAAGATCCTCTGGCTTGATTGTTACTCAAGATATTTTGAAGTCCTATCATTTCAGTGGATAGACTTTCAATTTTCTTTTGAGCTTCATCGATTACTTTAACTCTTTCTGCAATTTGAACAAAGGTTTGGTTTGTATCGCTAAATCCTTTGGAAAGACGATCTTCAACTTTTTGGTTGATTTGCATCATTTTTTCATTGATTTCCAATGTTAACCCTTTGAAATCTATGGTTAATTGCTCATTGATCTTCGTTTGGAACTCACCAAGGGCATTGTTGACATTAATTCTGAATTCTGTAATGTTATCTCCTGATTTCGATGAAGATTCCATTAGTTGTTTATTGACTCCGTTGTTAAATTCAATCATTGACTCAAAAAGCGATTTTGTCATCGCTGTTTTGATTTCTTCGACTTCTCTGCGAAGCGAATCCTCAAGCCCCTCAAAATGGTCTTCCAAATGAATGGATCCGTGTTTTTTGAAGTAGACCAAGATAATGAATGTTAAACTCACTGTCAATAAGATAACGCTGATAATTCCTAATATTTCTGGTAATGTCATAATGTACTACCTTTCTAGAAAATAGGGCTGAATAAATTGAAAAGTCCTTGAACGATTCTTTTTAACAATCCTTGTTTCTTCCATTTTTCAAGTATGATTTCGTCTGATTTGGTTAAGTCGTCTTCAAACGAATGAACCAATTTGCGAATGGCTTCATTTTGAAATACTCCCGTAACCTCAAAATTGAGGTGGAAGCTTCTTGGGTCAAAATTGACGCTTCCTACACTACCGATTTCGTCATCGATAATCAACACCTTCGAATGGACAAAATGTTTTCGGTATTCATAAATTCTAACACCCATGGATAAGAGTTGTTCATAGTACGACTGGGTTGCAAATCCCACCATGACATAATCATGCAAGCCGGGAACAAGCAAATTCACTTCCACTCCGCTCTTCAATGCGATTTTTAATGCACTCATCACTTCGGGTTCAATGATTAAATAAGGTGTGACAATCTTGATTGATTTTTTCGCTCGAAACATCATCTTAATATACACATCTCGAATTAACCCATTTTCAAAATCAGGACCGGACTCGATTACCGCAAACATTCCTGGGAAATGTTCATTCGACTTATCCATTTTGTAATCCAAAACTTCATTGCTGATATAATACCAGTCTTTAATGAATACGTTTTGAATCGATGTGACTCCGTTTCCTTTAATTAATATATGAGTATCTCTCCAAAATCCAAATTTTGGAGATTCATGGTTATATTCATCCCCAAGATTCATTCCGCCCATGAATCCAATATGTCCATCAATCACGGTCGCTTTTCTATGGTTTCTGAAATTGAGGTTACTGTTGAATATCGATAAGGTTTGAGGATCAAAAGCCAAAGTCTTGACACCGGCCTCTCTCAAAGAATTCATATACTTCTTGTCAAGGTGCTTATTGCTTCCAAAATGGTCATAAATAAGTTTAACTTCCAGACCTTCTTTTGCTTTTTCTTTTAATATATCTAGAATTTTGCGACCGATTTTATCGTTTTTGACAATATAGAATTCCATTAGAATATATTCTTTTGCCTTTTTCAATTCCTTAGCAAGAAACGGGAAAAATTCATCCCCGTTATTTAAAACTTCAACATAAGTGTCATCTTCATAGACACTTCGTCCAGAGGTTTCATGGATATATTTGAATATTTCTCCATAAGGATGGTCTTCATACTTCGGAAAGGTATTTTCTTCAAAACCCAAGAATGCCTTTGAAGCAATCAATGGTCTTGTCTTATAGAATTTTCTTGTCGCAAAGTCTCTAGCAAAGATCATATAAAGCAAGATGCCCAATAGCGGGTTCATTAAGATAATGATAATCCAATAACTTTTATTGTAAGCATAGGTTTGTTTGAGAACGATTCGACCTGCAATAATCAAGGCGATGAACCAAAGTATTGCTTCAACAATATAGAGAATTATCCCCTTGGGAAAAACTTGATTCAAGGAGGATACATAGATATATTGAAGAAGAGAAATTGTATATACAAAAGTGGCCAAAATGAATAGTCCAACCAAAATAAATATTCGCTTCATGTTATCCCTCCTCTATCTTCTATTTTACCATAATATGACGAGTTATTTGAAGGAATGAAAAAGAAAATGCCCTCTGCATTTTCTTTGTCAAAACATTTGAACCATTCAGATTAAAATAACCGTTTTATAAGTCGAATAAAAGTAAATAGCCCAAATCCTGCCAACGAGAAATAGATGATTCCTAGATCGGCTATATTTCCACATGAAGTGCAACTTGACATTTGAATGATTCTCCTTTCATGACTCGAATTTATAATTCATTTTATCAAGCATAAATAAACAAATCAATACTTCTAATGATATTTATTAAAAAAGGGCGAATCATTCGCCCTTAGTTTTAATCGGTAATCGGTAAATCCAACACTGACTGACTAAGTAAACTACCTTGATCATACTGAAGACGATAGAGCTGATAATAATGGCCCTTTTGCTTCAATAGTTCCTGATGACTGCCTTCTTCGATGACTTTTCCTTTTTGCATGACGATAATCTTGTCCGCGTGCTGGATAGTCGATAATCTGTGAGCGACGATAATCATCGTTGATATGTTCATCATTTTATTAAGGGACTCTTGAATCAGTTCCTCTGTTTCGGTATCGATATTTGCTGTCGCTTCATCTAGAATCATGACGGAAGGTTTATGAACCAGTGTTCTCGCGAATGACAACAACTGCCTTTGTCCGGCTGAAAAATTGTTCCCTCTTTCTCTAACAGGTTCATCATATTTTTCAGGCAATTTGTTAATGAACCAATCGGCATTCACATAATGACAGGCATCCAATATTTCTTGGTCAGTAATTTCCTCATTATTAAGTCTGATGTTAGATTCAATCGTGCCTGAAAACAGGAACACATCCTGAAGCATCTGTCCAACTTTACTTCTTAAAGAAGATAGTTTAATCGATTGAATATCAATATCATCAATCAAAATTTGGCCTTTTTGAATGTCGTAGTTTCGAACAATCAGTTGGATGATGGTTGTTTTTCCAGAGCCAGTCGCGCCGACAAGTGCCATTGTTTCCTTGGGATGAATGACGAAAGACACGTCTTTTAAAACCCATTCTCCTTCGTTGTAGGCAAACCAAACGTTTTTAAATTCGATTTTTCCCTTCAGGGAATCCAACTCTATTGCGTCTTTTTGGTCTTGAACTGCAGGCTCATTATCAAGTATGTTAAAGATTCTCTCCCCTGAAGTGAATGCGGACTGTAAGACATCAAACTTTTCCGCAAGGTCTTGAATCGGTCCAAAGAATTTTGAAATATACTGCGTGAAAGCAAATAAAATTCCGAAGGTAATCACTCCAGACATTACATCAAGAGATCCCTTCCACAAAATAATGACAAGTGAGGCGACATATAGCAAATACATAAACGGTCTATATAAACTGAATGTGAGCGTTTGTTTGATGTAACTTCTATTCAATATAATGTTTTTTTCTTTGAATTCTTTGAGTTTTTTATCTTCTCTGTTGAATATCTGGATTAATTTCATGCCAGATAAATGCTCTGATAGAAAAGCATTGATAACAGAAACATTGGCGCGTACTTTGCGATATGCCATTCTGGAAAACTTCCTAAAAACGACAGAAGCAAAGTAAATAAATGGCACAACAATCAATATGAGCAAAGTCAATTTGAAGTCCATGACAAACATGATGACGAAGACAATCAAAATTGTAATAATGTTTCTAAAAAGATTGATAATGACATCTGTGTAGAGTTGATTCAAGGTGTCTGTATCAGATGTTACTCTCGTGACTAATTTTCCAATTGGAATTTGATTGAATTGGGATATTGATAGTGTCTCAATGTGATCAAAAACATCTTTACGGATATCATAGATTATTTTTTGGCCCGTTGTTTGTAATAAGATTGTCTGTTTGTAAGCAATGAATGTACTGATAATCATCACGCCAAGATAAATAACAATGATAATGATGATTTTTGAAAATACGACCGTATCTTTTCCGAGTTCATCAATGACTCTCGCCATAAAAAGTGGGCCCACTAAATCAAGACCGACAACAATCATAACAAGTACGAATGCGATTACCAACTCCTTGATGAACGGCCGAATGTATTTCAATAATCGTCTGATAATCGTCTTGTCTTTCATTGTCCGGATGACATCGATGTCTGCGTAATTTTTAGGCATCTTCTTCACCCCCCTCAATCTCGGTTTCGAGTTGTTGGCGAATGACCATGGATAGATATTCCTTCGAAGATTTCAACAGGTCTTTATGAGAACCGATTGCTTTAATCATCCCTTCTTCGATGAAAACAATTTGATCTGCGTTCTTGATGGTAGAGATTCGATGCGCAATAATAATTGTTGTTTTTCCTGTTCTTAATAATCTTAAATTACCAAGAATTGACTCTTCAGTTTTCGTATCAACGGCGCTAAAAGAGTCGTCCATTATAAGAATGTTTGGATTTTTTAGTAGCGCTCTAGCAATAGAAATTCGTTGTTTTTGTCCGCCGGATAAGGTGACTCCGCGTTCCCCAACCATGGTTTCATACCGATCCGGGAAATCTATAATGTTCTCGTGTACATCGCTATATCTAGCCATTTTCTCAATCTCTTCTGGGTCAGCTTGATCCAATGCAAAAGAAATATTGTTTTTGATGACGTCTGAAAATATGAAATTGTCTTGTGGAACGTAACCTATCGAATCTCTTAATTGTTTTATCGGAACTTTCATAATGTCGTGGCCATCAATATAAAGAGATTCTGGATCTAAATTATATAATCTTAACAGTACATCGACTAAAGTGGTTTTTCCAGAACCCGTTCTTCCAATGATCCCTATTGTTTGACCTTTTTTAATTTCAAAATCAATATCCTTAAGTACTAATTTATCGGTGCCCGGATAAGCAAACGACAAATGACTGAACCGAATTGTTCCCTGAATTGGATCAATTGGCAAGGCGTCCGAATCATCTCTAATTTCAATCGGAGTATCCAAGAATTCGTTGATCCTCTGCAAGGATGCGTTAGCTTGAGAACGCATGTTTATGAGTCTTCCAATCGCCATCATTGGCCAAATCAAAGTTCCAAAATAGGCAATGTATACCGTTAAATCTCCGATTGAAAAATCAGACGACGCTGTAATGTATACGAGGTATCCTCCAATTCCCAACATCATAATCCGAATCAAAGTAATAAACATTTCAATCGAAACGGACATCAGTGTTGAGGCCTTGATGAAGGAAACGTTCTTATCTTGGTTGTCTTTATTGATTTTACTAAACGCCCTAACTGCTCTTAGTTCATTTACAAAAGCTTTAATAACACTGATGCCATAAAAATTCTCTTGTGTAAAATCAGACATGTTTTCAAAAGCTTTTTGTTTTGCTTTGAATTTTCTTCCAGTTATTCTAGAAACAAAAGTAGCAGTAATTGCAATCAAAACCATTGGAATGATTGCAAAAAGTGTAATCGTGGAATCGAGTTTATACATTTTGAAGAATGCCATTCCACCAAGTGCTAACACATCAAAAGTAATCATAATGCCAGGACCGAATGCCATTCTTACTGCATTTAAATCGTTAATGAAAAGAGCCATCAATCCACCAGATTTCTTCTCCTGGTAATAATGTTGGCTTAATTTTTCAGCATGTGCGAACATCATATTGCGAAGTTCAAAGTCAATTCTCCTTGAGGTACCTAAAATAAAGATTCTCCATAAAAATCTTCCTACAACAATCACTAGTCCAATCTTGATTAGCTCAATCATGAAGTTTTTCAGAGCAATCGCAGTCAATGTTGAGTACTCAAGTCCTTCAATAATACTTCCTGAAATTTCAGGAATAATTAGCTGAGCATAATCGATGATCACAAGTGCAGCTATCCCAATTAGAAAGAAAAAGCCGTATTTTAGATAGAATTTATTTATGTGTTTACCAAATATCATAGCTTCCTCCCGTTGAAATGAACACTACTAATTTTACTTTATATTGAAGAAAAATACAATTTATTCATTTATTTTTTTATGAATGGAAAAATTATTTCCACATAAGACTGATCTCTAAAATAAAATAAAGCAGAAAAAAGAAAGACCTAAGGAATAAAATCATGCATTATTCAATTCTAGAAATGTATACGTTTTTACTGTCATATTTTACAAAGATATCTCTTCATTTCTATAACATTCTATGTTATAATAGGGCAAGTTAAAGGAAACCACCTTTGTTCAATATCCGCAAATATGGCGAACTAGCATTGAATCTTTTTAGACTTTTTTCTGAAATGATATCGGTCAGTCTATTCTCTCTGTTTTTGCATTCATCATTATAATGTATTTCCGAAATCGGAAAATTTTTTTGTCTTTTGTCCTTTGTTATTTACAATGAATAATCCCTTCTATCCATGCAGTGGTTTTTTTCTTGTGTCGATAGAAGGTATTATTCGTGATAAATATAGAATAAAATTTAATTACATATAGGAGGAAGTCGATGAAGTATTTAGCTACATTTATTGTATTGTTTGTCGTGTACTTGTTTCTCGCGGGCTTTACAGTTTATGAACTGATACTAGGTGGAATTGTAAGTGCGGCTTTGACAGTAATTTTGGTCAAATTCGTCAATTTTAGTATTGATTGGCGTTTCCCGATTAAATTAGTCAAATTCATATTTATTTACCTACCCGTATTCATTTGGAAACTGTTGCTCGCAAACTTGGACATCGCGAAAAGAGTACTAAGCCCCAAGATTCCTTTAAATCCTGGAATCGTCAAAATCAAGACGGATCTACAAGGAGATTTTGGAAAACTGACTTTGGCAAACTCGATTACGCTAACACCAGGTACGTTATCCATTGATGTTGAAGGGGACAGTATTTATGTCCATACCGTAGATGTTAAAGGAAAGAATGCGGAAGAAAATCGTCAACGAATCAGTGAGCCGTTCGAAAAAATCTTAGGAGGGATCTTCAAATGACAGAACAAGTTATCAACATCATTGTTTTCTCCCTTTTGGGACTTGGATTGCTATTTGCTTTGATTCGTTTCATCAAAGGACCTTCTCTAAGTGACAAAGTGGTCTCTCTTGACACGTTTAACATGATTGTAATTGGTGTCATTGTCATGTTAGCTGGTCTTTTCAAGAATAATCTGTATTTGGATATAGCTATTATTTATGCGATTTTGGCTTTTTTGGAAACCGTCGTCTTCGCAAGATACGTGGAGGGCAAAAAAGATGCAAATCGCTAGTTATGTATTTTTAATTATCGGCGGACTGTTCTTCTTCTTGGGAGGACTTGGCATTTTAAGAATGCCTGACACGTTCAATCGTATTCAAGCGGGAACCAAAGCAACAACCCTTGGTTCATTCTCAATTTTGATTGGTGTCGCTTTTGCGAATCCTTCATGGACTTTCAAAATCATCCTGATCATTGTGTTTATTGTTATTTCTAACCCAATTGGATCAAGCGCAATCGCAAAAGCAACTTATCGTTCAAATCACATTCCAACAAATCTAGTTCAAGACGATTTGGCAAAAAGAGGTGAAGAAAATGACACTAACTGATATCATCATGGCTGTTGTCTCTGTTTTACTTCTTGGAATTGCATTTATGGCCGTCAGTTCAAAGAAACTGATCAAGGGCGTTATTTTCCTTTCTGCCCTCAGTATGCTTAGCGTTGTCAGCTATGTTTTAATGAAAGCGCCTGACGTAGCTTTAACGGAAGCCGTCATCGGTAGCGGAATGGTAACGGCTCTCTTCGTGTTTACCCTATTATCGATTGATAAGGGGGCCACGAAATGAAAAATATAATCGCATTTGTGCTTTCAGTAGCGCTTGGCGTATTAATGGTACTCTCTTTAACAAACAACGATTGGTTTGCTCAATTCGGATATGCGGACTTGACGGACAGAGTCTCTCAATCCTATATCGATAAAAGCGTCACAGGAACTCCTGGAGAAATCATCTTTGGAGTAACAAGCAATCCTGAAGACGGCGCAGCCAACATCGTAACGTCGATTGTAGTCGATTATCGTAGTTTTGACACCCTTGGTGAAGTAACCGTTTTATTCATCAGTGCCTTGGGCGTAGCTCTTCTGTTGAGTTCTGAAGACAAAAACAAACGTCTTCAACTCAATTTCAAACCGAACTTTATGTTAAGGGTCGGATCTAGAGCTTTGTTTTCAATCATTTTAATGACCGGTGTTTATGTCATCCTTCACGGACACTTGACACCTGGTGGTGGATTCCCTGGTGGAACCATGATTGCAAGTTCGATTCTTCTTCTTTACTTGGCTGACGATCAGTTCAGAGCGAAAGTCAAAGGATTCAAATTGCTCGAAGGTGTTGCTGGAAGCTTCTACGTTGTCATCGGACTTCTCGGTCTGTTGGTTGCATCGTACTTCTTGCAAAACTTCTTGCCAACCGGTACGGTCGGTGACTTGTTTAGCGCGGGCATCATTCCAATCGTCTATATTTTGATTGGTTTGAAAGTCGGAAGCGAAATCGCAGGAATCATCGACAATTTCTTGACAGAGGAGGAAGTATCATTATGATCCAATACGCTGCCATCATATTGATTGTTTTCGGTCTATACGGATTATTAAGCAATCATAACATCGTCAAAATGATTATCTCCCTCAATATCATAGAAATCGGTCTTAACATTTTCATCATCAGCGTTGGTTTCGTTTATGACGGAATTGCGCCTATCCTTACAAGCACGAACAGTTCAAGTGCATTACTTTACGTCGATCCACTTCCTCAAGCTCTTGTGTTGACTGCCATCGTCATCGGCGTTGGAACCACTGCACTGGGTCTTGCATTAGCGAAGAAAATCCACTCGAAGTATGGCACGTTCGAGCTTGATGAAATGGGGGACAACGAATGAGTTCTTTAGCTGTATTGCTGATCGCGATTCCGCTACTAGCGGCATTCGTATCGATCCTATCAAAGAAAATTGCTCCCTATTTGTTACTCGCAGTTAGTTTGGTCAATGTCTTATTGCTGTTCTACTTCGTTCCAAACGGAATCGTCGTTATCGGCGGATATGACTTGCCATATGGCATCAACCTGTTTGTCGATGCATTCTCTAGAATCGGACTAGGCGTCGTTAATGTTTTGTTCTTAATTGTTGTTTTACTAAATATCGTTGAGTTCAAGAAATTCTCTAGTATTTTACTTGTTGCTCTCGCTGGATTAAACGGCTTATTGCTGACTGGAGATTTGTTCAACTTGTTCGTTTTCTTAGAAGTCGCCGGTATTGCTGCTTATCTCATTACAACTTCCAATAAAAAACCGCTTGCGACTTTCCGTTATTTGATTATCGGTTCGGTAGGAAGCAGCCTCTATCTATTTGGATTAATCATTCTTTATGGAATGTTCGGTACTCTGAACTTAATGGACATGGTATCTTTCATTCAAGCAAACAATGTTGAAGCATCTGCATTGGTATTACCTGCTACGCTGATGTTCATCGGACTCGGCGTTGAAGCAAAACTATTGCCATTCAACTCTTGGGTCAAAGGTGTATTAAAAGATTCAAATACATTAAGCGGTCCAATGATTGCTGCTGTATATGCTGCAACGATCAGTTTCGTATTCGGAAGAATCATCAACAATCTTCTTTCCTTAGCATTTGTAGGAAACTTGTTAATAGTTGTCTTAGTGTTATTGGCTGTTGGAATCTTCATTGCGGAAGCGATGGCATTCTCTTCAACCAAAGTCAGAGAAATTCTTCTTTATTCAAGCATTGCCCAAGCAAGCATCGTTGTTTTGTTGTTTGTCAACGGAATCGTTCTGTGGGCAGTCTATTTAATTATCGCGAACGCCCTAAGCAAAACCGTCATGTTCTTAGTTGCCAATAAGGCGGCGAAAGATCACGGCAGTGATGAATCTGAGAGTCTACAAGGAATTTTCTCAAAAAACATCCTTGTTGGAATTACCTTCAGTGTTGCAACATTAAGCGTTATGGGACTTCCGTTATTCTTTGGATTTGTCGTTAAACTGAACTACCTTACGGAACTTGCACTTGGTGCACAGTGGGCAATACTCGCTGTCATCTTAATCTCAAGCATCATCGAAGGCATTTATTTTGTGAGAATGCTGATTAAACTATGGTATCCTGAAAAGAATGAAGTAAATGTTACATTCGACCTTCGTTTCAAAGTCGTGTTTGTTGCTATCGCACTGATTCTTCTTGCTTTGGGAACTTACACAGCTCCACTGAATACCTTAGATAACTCAATTGATACAATCGCGGAGGTGATCGACAATGGCTAATATTGAATTATTGTTAATATTCCTGTTAGCTTCAGGTGTCATCTCTTATTTCCTGACGAAACTGAATTCCTTCGCAGGAAGCGTATTTACAATCTTCTCTACGATGTTTGTCTTTGCATCCCTTGCAATGTATGGCTTCACTGGAAATCTTGACACAACCGTCAATTTAATCCCTGTGTTGTCGTTTGCACAAACAAACGTTGGTTTCTATTTTGCAATCATCATCGTCTTCGTCTACTTAATGGTTAGCTTCTTCCATCCTTACTTTGTAGGCGAATACAAATACAAAAATTCCTACAACATGATGTTCCTGCTCAGTTTAGCGGGCGTCATCGGAACATTCTTTGCAGACAATTTCATTCAATTGTTCTTCGCTTTTGAATTCATCGTTTGGACGAGCATGCTATTAATCCCGATGGGCAAGAGCAAAAAAGCCGCTGTTTCATATTATGGATTCAGTGCTTTAGGAAGTTTTGCAATGTTGTTTGGAATCTTGGTCATGAGAAGTGTAGCCGGATCCTTCGACATCGATTTGGGACTTGCCAGTGTTACTGGCGGACAAGCCACCTTGGTGTTCGTATTGTTCTTGGTTGCGGCATTTTCAAAACTTGGAGCGTTCCCCTTCCACGTGTGGTTGCCGGAAGCTCATGGAAATGCTCCTCATCCATTCTCTCCGGTATTATCCGGAGCGCTTGTCAAACTTGGAGCGTTCGTGGCGGTGTTCGCTATTTTAAGAATTTTGCCATCCACTCCACTTGTGAATTTCGCTAATGCAAATTTACCGAATATACCACTTGGACAATATGCCGTTGTAATTCTAGGTAGTCTCTCCATCGTCTTTGGTACGTTGATGGCTATCAAGGAAGACGACGCAAAGAAGTTATTAGCATATTCGTCCATGAGCCATGGTGGATACATCCTCGTTGCTTTTGGTATCATGACTTCTCAAGCTGTTGCCGGTGGATTCTATCACATTCTTGCCCATGCACTTGCGAGTGCAGGCGCATTCATGGCAATCGCAGCTGTCGCAAAACAAACACATACGACGAAAATCAGCGAACTAGGCGGTATGATTCACAAAATGCCGATTACTTATGTCGTTTATCTTGTCGCAATCATATCGATGGCAGGTATTCCTCCAATGGGTGGATTCATTTCCAAATGGTTGATATTCCAAGCCGTCATCAACAAAGGAATGATATTCGTAGCGGTTGCGGTCTTCTTCGGAAGTATCGGTTCCTTCCTTTACGTGTTCAGACCCCTTGCAGCTTTGTTCTTAGGACAAGAACTTCGTGAATATAAGATTACTGTAAAAGAAGCTCCAATCTTAATGTTGATTCCAATGGTGATTATTACAGCGCTTAATGTCTATACCGGCGTTATGCCAGCAGCCATTCTGAGTTTCATCAACAAAATGCTTCCCGAACTCGGACTTGCGCCAATTTCAATTACAATGTGGGACATCGTTGGCACAAGCGGAACACTGAACCCTGGGCTCATTGCTTTGGTATTTGCAACCGGCTTTGTCGTTGCGTTCATATTGTTCCTTGTATTAAAAAAATCCAAAAAAGTCACTTTAATGCAAACCTATACCGCAGGAAACTTCGTTCATGACGAACAACTTCTGCACTACACAAAAGATTTCTATGCACCGCTTGAAAGGCTGTATATCAAATATACAACCAAAATGACGGACTTCTATGAAGCTCTCGCAGTCAAAATCAAAGAAATTGGAAAGTTTGGCAAATATCTCTTTATGAATAAATTCATTGGGACAACGATCCTTTGGATCATCGCCATACTTCTTTTCCTATTGGTAGGTGAAGTACTATGATTCTTAATCTATTAATTGGACTCGGAGTCGCATTCTTCGGATTTGCGCTTCAAACCAGTATCGCAGGACTCAACCGTAAAATCATCGGCCGTCTTCAAAAACGTGTTGGCCCGAGATGGTATCAAGAATTCCTCGATATCTTCAAACTATTAAGCAAACGTGCAACAAGCCATGGATGGATCTTTGATTTCGGAGTCATCATGGCTTTAGGCGGAATCATCGCAACAGCAATGTTTATGCCTCTTACTTCTACTTTCAGTGCCTTTGGAACCTATGACAACTTTTTCATCTTCGTTTACTTGCTTGCCGTTGGTATGTTAGGTATGGCAATGTCAGCCAGTGGTTCAGGAAACCCGTGGGCATCCATCGGCGTCATGCGTGCATTGACCACAATGCTAGCTTATGAAGTGCCTTTCATGATCATCATTCTTACCATTATCAAGGTTGCAGGTACCAGCTCAATTTCAGGCATCCAATTATTCCAACAGGCTGCAGGAAACAATTGGTTCGCAATCGCACTTCCGCTTGGTGGAATTGTCGGTTTCATTTCCTTGATGGGAATGTTAGGTAAAAAACCATTTGAAACATACATTGCGCCCGCAGAAATCGCATCCGGACCGATGGTTGAATACGGTGGCAAACAACTTGGAATGCTCTTCATCATGCATGAAATTACTGTGTTTATCGAAGTCAGTTTGTTTGTCCATCTGTTCTTAGGTGGCGCAACTAATGTCTTCATCTTCATCTTGAAATACTTCTTGGTTTACACGTTCGCAAACTTGATTTCAAATGTCAACGGACGTTTCAAAATCGATCAGGTTGTTACATTCTTCTATAAATGGCCATTAATTCTTGCCATGGTTCAAGCGTTTATCGCAATCTATCTCGGGTGGGTGATTTAATTGAAAAGTACTAAATTTACACCAGAAAGAAACATTACCAGAGCCGAGACCGATCGTAAATGGTGGGAAATCGGAGATTTTTTCAGAAGAAACTCGCTTTGGTTATTAATGTACTGTACAGGATGCTGCGCGATTGAGTTGCCACCGGCAATGACATCCGCATATGATATGGAACGTCTTGGAATGGGCCCTATGGCTACGCCAAGACAAGCGGACATTCTGCTTGTCTCAGGGTATCTTTCTTTAAAAACTTTAAGACGTTTGATTTATACTTACGAACAAATGAGTGAACCACGTTATGTCGTCGCACTTGGAAGTTGTCCAATCAACGGCGGAATCTATCATGATTCCCACGCCGTCATCAACCAATTGGATCAATATGTTCCTGTCGACGTATACGTCGCAGGATGCATGCCGAACACGGAAGCTGTTATGAATGGTTTCGTCGACTTGATGGAACAAATCAAAAACAAGTCAGCAAACGGTTGGATGAAGTATCGCGACAACTACGAATGGTATCGCCAAAATCAAATTCAATCACTTGGGGAGGTAGATGTTCATGACGAATTCCATGACTAATGTCGAATTTGTACAAAACCTCGTAAAATCCAATGTAAAAGTATTAAAAGAACACGTAACGGACCAATACCAAGTCCATTTCGTTGTAGAACAAGATAAAGTCCATTTCCTTCTTAATATTTTAAGGAATGCAGGATGGATTCAATTATCTTACTTGAGTGCAGTGGACTGGCCTGAAGAAAACAAGTTTGAGCTCGTATATATCGTCTTTAATTGGGACAAACCGGTTTATGTTCAAATCAGAACTAAAATCGACAGAGAGAATCCGGTTATGAATTCGATTCTTCCAATTTATCCTGGATGCAAATACTATGAAAGAGAATGCCATGAATTCTTTGGCGTTAAATTTCCTGGAAACCCAGATTATGAAAAACAACTCATCCTTGAAAATTGGGACGACATTCCTCCAATGCGAAAGGATTTCGATCCCGAAGCTTATAGCACTCGCAAATTTCCACAAAGAGAATACTCAGAAACTTACATCGTTCAAAGTGAAGGAAAGAGCAAAATTGCTAAAATGGAAGCTAGAACAAAACGTGCAGAATCTTTGAGGGGAGGCAAAAAATAATGAGAGAGATGAAATTATTCTTAGGCCCCCAACATCCTGGAATGCACGGAAATGCTTCCGTCCACATGTATGTGGAAGGAGACATCATTAAAAGAAGTTTCTTATTACCAGGAATGCTTCACCGCGGTTTCGAAAAAGGAATGGAACGTCATTCTTGGATGAACAACATTTCCTTGATTCCGCGTGTTTGCGTTGTTGAACCAGATATCAATGAACTTGCATTTGCAATGGGCGCAGAAAAACTTTTAGGTCTTGAAATCCCTGAAAGAGCTCAATGGATTCGAATGATCATCATGGAACTTGCAAGACTTTCCATCCATTTGATGGCCTACGGTGGCATCGGTGGACCAACAGGTAACTACACCTTGATGTATCATGCTCACGCAGATAGAAATGAAATTTTGGATATCTTTGAACAGATTACAGGAATGCGTGTCTATCATCAATACATCGTCATCGGTGGAGTCAGAAAAGACTTGCCAGAAGGCATCGAAAAAGACATCCATAAATTCTTGGATAGCCTGGAATCCAGATACGATGAATATCGCGATCTTGGAATCGATAACCCTTCAATCATCAAGAGAATCAAGGACACGATCATGCTTCCAGAAGAAGTTGTTTGGGAACTTGGCGTTACCGGTATCGGTATGCGTTCTTCCGTCAACAAACCTTATGATGTTCGTAAAGTCATGCCTTATTGCAGATATGACCAAGTGGAGTTTGAAGTTCCGGTTTCAGATTATTCAGACGCAAGAAGTCGTATCGATTGCAAACTAAAAGAAATTCTTCAATCCATCAGCATCATCAGACAATGTCTGGTTAAAATTCCAGAAGGACCTGTCAGAGTTCCAATCTCCAGAGGTCAGTCGATGCGTTGGGTCATTCCAAAAGGGTACGTATACAGCGTCGTTGAATCGAGCCGCGGTGAGTTTGGATACTTTATGGTTTCAGATGGCGGAACCAATCCTTACAGAGTCGGTGTTCGTGGGGCAAGTTATCCTCAAGGATTGCTTGGTGTTGAAAAATACATGCCTGGAACCAGAATCGACGATGCACCATTATGGATAGATACCATGGGCGTTTGTTCGCCGGAAATTGACAGGTAGGAGGAGATACTATGAAAGATAACGAAAACAAGAGATACAAACACGCTAGCATCTTCGGTCCGATGAGACATTTCAAGTACCTTTTCAAAAAACCCGTCACTCATCCGTTCAAAATCATATTCACAAGAAAAAATGCTAGTTATTTAAATGACAATGCCATCTTTAAAAACAAAAAAAGATTGGACTCTGCTCCTAGAACAGCTCCGGATAATTTAAGAGGATTCCATACCAACGACTGGGAAGTCTGTATCGGATGTGGTACTTGTGCTGATATCTGTCCAACAGATGCAATCAGAATGGTTGAACGCGCTGATTTAAAAGATGAAGCAGGAAAACTCCAACAACGTCCGGTTATCGACTATGGACGCTGCTGCTTCTGCGCACTTTGCGTTGACACTTGCACGACAGAATCTCTTAAAATGAGTAAGGAATACATCTATTCAGAAACTGATCCTGACCAATTCCTGTTAATGCCTGAAAAAACATGGCAAGGGGAAAAAGTCGAAGCGGGCTATGTCAAAACCGAAGAATCCGATCTTCTTGACCTCAAACGGGTACCGATGGAACACATCGAACCGGATGAAAGAAAGAAAAGCTTCATTGAAGTTGTTCGTGGTTATTCCAAAGAAGCCGCAAGACAAGAAGCCGCACGTTGCGTTGAATGCGGCATTTGCACAAGCTCTTGTCCTGTTCAAATGCACATTCCAAACTACATTAAAGCAATTTGGGAAGACGACATTGAAGGTGCGTTGAGACTTGTATACGAAACAAATCCATTACCAGGTGTTTGCGGTAGAGTTTGTACTCACAACTGTGAAACTGCCTGTGCGATCGCCGTCAGAGGAGAAGCTATCGCCATTCGTTGGTTGAAACGCTATATCATTGACAGCGCACCAGATGATATGTATGACAAGATTTTCGCTGAACCTGTATCCGAAGTCATCGATGCAAAAATCGCTATCGCCGGATCCGGACCTTCAAGTTTAAGTGCTGCATACTACTTAAGAGCCCTAGGATACACTGTTGACGTATTTGAAGAAAAAGATCGTCCCGGTGGAGTCGCTAGCTACGGTGCTCCGCAATATAGAATCCCTGATTATGCTGTTGAAAAAGACATCAACTTCATCAAGAAAATCGGTGTAAACATCAAGACGAACACAAGAGTTGGAACCGACATTACAATAGATCAACTTCATGAAAAATATGACGCAGTATACCTCGGAACCGGATTCTTTAAAGCCAGAATGTTGAACATTCCTGGTGCAGACCATAAAGACGTTATCGGCGCAATGGACTTCCTTCCACTCGCAAGAGACTTCGCTAGAGGTCACCTCTTGCTTGAAGATATGAATGTCTTGCAAAGCGCAGTTGTCGTTGGTGGTGGGGACGTTGCATTCGACGTCGCAAGAAACCTAACAAGAATTCAAATCATGAAATATGGAAAAGCAAACGTATTGTTGACATCACTTGAATCCAGAGACATTCTTCCTGCAAGCTTGGATGAATTCGTTGAAGGTGGGGAAGAAGCCGTTAAAATGCAACTTGGATTCGGACCTCAAGAAATCGTCGTCAAAAATGGCAAAGTCAAAGGACTTAAAGTATGGAAATGCTTAAGCGTCTTTGATGAAACCGGACGTTTCAATCCAAAATTCGATCAAACTCAGGAACAAGTATTTGAAGCGGATCAAGTTTATCTGTCAATCGGACAAGCTCCGGACTATGAATATATTCCTGAAAGTATGAAAGATAAAGTAATCATTGAACGTGGCAAAATCAAAGCCAACGAATTCGGTCAAGTCGCAGGACAAGAATGGCTGTTCGTCGGTGGAGACATCTTCCGCGGACCAGATATCATTACCGGTGTCGCAGATGGTCATAGGGCTGCTCAAGGAATTGACGACTTCTTATACAATAAGTCGAAAAAGAAAGAGCAAAGCGAGTATTACAAGGAATTAAGGGAAGCAATTCACTTCAATACACCTAAACTCGCAATGAAGCCAAAAAGAAAGTAAAATCAAAAGAGCACCGATTTCATTTTGAAGTCGGTGCTTTTCTATTCTTAAATGTCTGATCTTCTTCTGCCTTTATTGACAAAATAAGAACCTCTTGTATAATAAATATAAAAGCAGGAGGGAATCTATGGACTATTCGGTAGCGAGAGAATTAAACGGACTATACATCATACTAGACATTATTTTTCTATTATTTCTTGGAATATTATTGCTGAAATTCAAAAAAAGACTAGCCTTTTTATTTGGTTTATCAGGGGCTCTACTATATTTTTTCGTCGACTACGGCATTTTCTTTCTTCTTCTAGGAACAAGGGAAGTTGTTGGCGCGAGCACGTTTTGGTTTTTGCTTTGGCTTTCCACTAGTTATGGGTTTACGAACTTCGTTTGGATTTGGTTGTTCTTAAATAAAGACAAAAGAATATTGGAATGGTCACTTTTTATCGTGATTGGATGGATTGCGGTTGCATTATTGTCTCAAAGCTTCGGTTCAGGATTCCAACTGATTCAGATTTCAAGGGGAACTTCATCTTACCACGGAGCCATGGCCTTAATTCTATTTATTGGATATTCAATCGTCATTATCAAAAACCTTAAGAGCAAAGACGAAGAACGTCTTCCAATTTTAAGAATGTTGTTCATTGGAATATTGGTTCAATTTTCTTGGGAAGCTGTGCTACTTTTAACAGGAATCAGACCCTCCGGGCTGAATCCTTTGATTGTCAATTCGCTCCTCGAAACCAATCTTGGCATTCCATACCTTTACTTCATTCACAAAGCAATCACTAAAAATCGTCAAGAAGATTTAACAAAGCAGATTTTCTAAAATTACATTAAATGAAAAAAGACTTGAATTTTCACGAGAGAATTCAAGTCTTTATATTATATTTGACCTATGTGTTCGTTATCAAACGAACCTTTTTTCTGTTTGATTTAATATTAGTTACGAGATATACAAGATTAAACAAAATGAAAATCGCTAACCCAAATCCAATCGGCCAGAAGTCGCCTAAGAACGAAAACATAAATACAACTTCTGCTGGGAGTTCTCTTAAAAACAGATGATTGGTGTCAATCAAGAAGTTGATTGGGTAAACAATCAAAGAATAGATGAAAAGAATCAAACTCGATTTAAGCATATCTTTGTAAGTAAATTTAAATCTGTGAACTTTAAGAAGGTATAAATTCCCTAGAAGAAATAATCCATGATTTCCAAAATAGTGGATGTATCGGAAATGCGGAAATACGTAGGGTTGATCCGCAACAATTAATGATAGAAGTGATCCAATGATGGCCCACGGATATATAAACTTGAAAACTTTCTCGCTCTTCGTCCATAATGCAATTGCGGTCGTGTACATTGAAATAGCGCACATACCCATCGGTAATAAGGATGCTTGAAAAATGCCATCTTTGAGAGCCCATGCATAGAACGTCCATTCCATCGAAACCATTAGTACTGCAACACTTCTGCGCAGCCATAAGTCAACCTTGTCTGAAATCTTGTTTTTGAAAACCATCATCAATACAAACAATAAAACTAGGAACAGGATAGCAAAAAGGTGTGCAAGTGAAAACATTTCAAAAGTAGCGTATCTTTCATCAAAGAAAATCATCAAGCCATCTCCTTAAGCATATTTAGTAGATAGAGTGAACTCTATCTTTTTCGATTATACCTTATTGATTTGACTTTTGCAATGCGACAAATAAATATCCTTCCGTCTCAAAGGTTTTATACAAATAAAAACAGCGTGACAAGAAAACTGTCACGCGTTTACAAATTCATTTCTATAAAACATCAATTGCGGCTAATCCAGCAAGATTCAACAAGTTCCATGGCTTATTAAAATTGGGTTGGAAGAAGAAATCGACAAAAGCCAAGTCTTCTACGGTCATTTTGTTTTGAATGCAAACAGAAAGTGTATTCATGTTTTGGGTTACATCTTTCTTTGACAGAATTTGTCCTCCCAATAACAATCTTGAATCCTTATCGAATACAATTTTCAGCATAACTTCTTCAAATTCAGGCATGAACTCTGGACGGTCGTTATCCTTGATTATGACAGTTCCGTAGTTAATGTTCAGTTCCTTGGCCACGGTTTCAGTCAACCCTGTTGACGAAATACTGTATTCATAGATTTGAATTCCAGAAGTTCCTTGTGTTCCTAAAGATTTGATGGTTGGTTTAACGAGGTTTCTCGCAACCAGTGTTCCCATTCTAACCGCATTTGTGGCAAGAGGAATGTATCTTGTTTCATTTGTTGGGTTGTAATGAACGGTCGCAGCGTCTCCACATGCAAATACATCTTTTCTGGATGTTCTCATATACTCATCGACTACGATAGCTCCGCCTTTCGTCATTTCAACGCCACCTTCAAACAATTTGGTGTTTGGACGGAAACCGATGCACATGATGACGAGTTCGGTATCATAAGATCCTTTGTTTGTAACAACTTTGTTTACAAGACCGCCTTTGGTTTCAAACTTAGAAACCATTTCTCCTAGCGCGAGTTGAATTCCGCCCTTACGAAACGCTTCTTCTGCGATGTCCGTAAACTCGGGATCAAGATATTTTGGCATAATTCTGTTTTCAGCATCAATCAACGTTACGGCTTTTCCTTGAACTGCAAAGGCTTCAGCTAGTTCGACACCAATATATCCAGCGCCAACAACAGTGATTTTTTGAACGTTCTTTGCTTGAGCAATGATTTCGTTTGAGTGTCCATAGTTCTTTGATAGCAATACATTGGATGATGTGATTCCTTCAATTCTTGGGACGATGGGCCAAGAACCTGTTGCGATGACTAATTTGTCATAAGTATCTTCAAAAGTCTCTTTCGTCGTCAAATCTTTGATAAAAACTTTTTGATTTTCAAAATCAATTTGTTCGACTTCATGAAGCATCTTGGTGTTGACGCCCATGTCTGCAAGTTCTTTTGGAGATGAATAAAATAATCCTTGAGGATCTTTCACGACGCCCATGACATATAATGCGATACCGCATGACAGGAAGGAAATGTTATCATTTCTTTCATATACCGTTACATCGGCATCCTTGTATAGTTTTTTAATGTTTTTTACAGCGGCTGTCCCAGAATGTGTACAGCCTATTACGATTACTTTCATGTAATTTTTACCTCCTAGTGCTCTATTATTATATCGTATAAGGATGCAAATCCAAAGCAATGTGATAAATTATCGAATCGATCAAATCTAAAAAAAGAGACCTTTAATCAGGTCTCTTTATGAATAGAATAAATAATGTTTGAGTTTTAAATTATCGAAAGTTATATTATTTTACTTCACCCTCGACGTTAGGCTTTTCTACCATCAAGTTCATGTATTCGTTCTCGGATACTTTTCTCACAACAATGGTATTCATAGCCATGTCATGAAGACTTTTTTTATCTTGGTTGAACAATACAACGATAAATGAAATAATCGAGATTGGGTTCAAAACGCCTTTGATGATGCTTCGGAGAAGCGCTTTTTGATAGGTTAGTTCCTTTAAATCCATCTCTCTCGCTCTCGTTCCGACAATCAGACTGCCCAGAGACGCGCCTTTAGAGATAAGTCCAAAAAAAGTGAAATAAATGATTCCCATTAAAAAGTATTCAAATAAATTAAAATTCAGTCCATAGTATCCAGCTTCTACTTGAGCCGTGCCAAGACCAAATACATAATGAAGTAGCGATCCCAACCCAAAGAACATCACAAGCATATCGATAATATACGCTAAAAATCTTGCCCCTACTGCTTTCTTGTACATTTGAACCCTCCAATATTTGTGTATTTTAGTTCAGGTGGATTATATATCAAAATCTGTGAAAAGTAAATACGATAAGTGATTCCGTTTCGATATATCGTTTCATTATTATAAGGTATCTTCATTCGTGTGCATCACCATAAAAGCAAGAAGGATTTTTCTAGATTATTGTTTCGTTGGGTATCAATGCTTTTATGATATATAGAAATCCCACTCCAAATATCAGTGCATTCACACTTTGAAGAATCTGATAAAAGTAAATGTCTTGATAATGAATACCTGGAATATTGAAACCAGTAGGAATTTCTTGGTATAGGCTAGAGGAAGCAACAGATGTTAGAACTACGATGCCCGTTAATCCCAAGAAGATAAGTTGTCCTAAATGGATAACCTTACCATTTTTGAAAACACCTAAGATTGCTAAAACTAAAAGAACATTAATTGTTGTACTAACTAAAAATATCAAGAATCCAACAAAAGAAGCTGAAGATGTAAATAGGCTATAGATTGAGATTAATAAACTAACTCCTAAATAGCCAAGAAAATATCTTAGATCCGTATCTGCCTTTTTGAGTGATAATATCAAAAGTCCCGTTACCGCAATTTGAAGAAAGACAATTCCGGCCGGAAAATATCCAGAGATATTTGCAAACCAAAAATCTGATATCAGCATAAGAAAGCCATAAACAAATACCGATAGAATCCAAACGGTTCGAATGTTGTTTTTGTTATAGGTCTTTGGCAAAATGGGTGAAGATAGAACCTCGGATACCGAACTCGTTTTTTCCGATTCTTGTGGTTCTTGACCCGGCTCGTCTTCATCCAATAATTCGTCCACGGTCATTCCAAGTACAGAAGCTAATTTTTTTAGCATTCCAATTTCAGGTTTCCCACGATTGGTTTCCCATTTTGAAACTGTTTTATCACTTACAAAGATTTTTTCAGCCAACTCATTTTGACTCCATCTGAGTTCTTTCCTTTTTTTGGCTATTTTGTCTCCCATTTTCATGTAATCATCCTCCGTCAATATTGAACCATAAATTCTTTACATTCGCAAGATATTCTTTTCTCTACGGAGCGTAGAGTTTTTCAAAAAAAAGACTTCCTAAATCAGGAAGTCCTATTTATTGTTTTTGCATCTCTACGAGAAGATAATGAGAATCAGAGATTGCTTTGATTTCTAAAGATTCTTCAATGATTTCTGCTGCGTCTCTTTCCATCAGTTCGAGATCATTGACAAGTGAGTTACCCTCGATTTGAACAAGATATACTTGTCTGTCTTTGCGAACAGGGAATCCTATTCTTTTTCCTTTTTCAAGATAAAGAGCATAAACACTCGCGTCTTGATGGATGGTAATTGGTGTCTTCAAATTGACGTTAGAAACCATGTGCAACCACTTGTTCATTCGGCTTTTCCAGTCGAATGCGTGATCTCCATAATTTGGCTGATATCCTCTTCTGTCAGGAACAATCCATAGTTGAAGAAGTCTAAGCGGAACTTCTCCTTGATTTTTTTCACTATGATAAATACCAGTACCTGCGCTCATGTATTGAACTTGTCCCCTTGAAAGGGTTCTTTCATTTCCCATTGAATCAATATGAGTTAATTCTCCATCAATGATATAGGTAATGATTTCCATGTCTCTGTGCGGGTGCGTATCAAACCCCGTGTGTGGACGAATCAAATCATCATTAAGAACTCTCAAGGACCCGAAATTCATGTTGTTGCGATTATAGTATTCGGCGAATGAAAAATGGAATAGACTATTGAGCCATCCCAAATTACTTCTGCCCATTTTATTGTGATCAACTTTTGTAATCATTTTAATCGACTCCTCATATCAAATGCGATGATATGACATAATAATACCCCTATCAACTCCACATTCGCAAGTGATATGCTTTATGACAAATGAAAGTTGCTTATTGGCTTCCTTGTTGAACAGATTTTACGACTTTAAAATATCGTAAAGTAATCAAAATGATAATGATTGACATTCCTAAAACAATATAAGGAAAGATTTCTATCGAGATCACATCAAAGAATAAACCGGCAAGTGGGGTCAAAACGCCAACGCCCACATAGCCAATAGCCATCTGTAAACTCATGATTCTGGATAATTTCGATTTATCGAAATTTTTTGAATTCATAAACATCATATTTGGGAAAATTGGCGCGCATCCAAACCCAAACAGGAATACAATCGCAAAATAAACCCATAACGCTTGAAAATGAAAATTCATCAAAATGGCGGAAAGAAGTATCAATCCTTCACCGACACGTATCAACGTGTTCGGGTGAAGTTTATATGAGACAAAGCCGCTCAACAGTCTTCCGATGGTGAGTGCGAGATAAAATATTGATGTGAACAATGCTGCCGTTGAAAAGGTAATATCCTTGGTGATGTAAAAATAACTAGCAATCCAAATCCCTCCCAAGGTTTCGACGTGGACATAGAACAGAAAAATCAGAATACTTGAAATGACACCTTTCGTTTTGACAATCTCTTTGACGGGGATATGGGTATGAGACTCATCTCGCTGTTCTTGGGACTCATTCTTCCAAAGTTTGAATGAAATCAAGGTTACAAACGCAATGATGAGAAGAATTGCACCAACATAGACATACCCCATTCGCCATGAGTTGTCTCTTAAAGTATATGCCATAACTGTCGGGGAGAATGTAACTCCAATACCATAAAAAGAATGAAGGAAATTCATATGGTGCGCCTTGTAATTTGCAGCGAGATAGTGATTCAATGAAACGTCGATGGCACCAGCTCCAAGTCCCAAAGGAATGGCAAAGAACAACATTTGGTAAAATTCATTTACCCTGCTAATCATCAACAGTGAGAAACCCGTGAACAGGATGCTTACAAAAACAATTCGTTTGGTCTGCAATGCTCTTAACAGTCTTGGCGCATTGAAAGTCGCAAATACGCTCATGACATAGACGATGACTGTCATGATTCCAAGCGTTCCCAAGGAAGTCGATAAATCAATTCTAACTAGGTTCCATGCCGAGCCTAAAATCGCATCGGGCATCCCGAGCGCTATAAAAGACAAATAGATGACAACAAGTAATAAGACTGATTTCTTTTTCATGACTTCTCCAACCTTAAAAATACGTCGATATGATTATATCATAAAAAAAACACGGGATGTGGAGTCCTGTGTTTTTAATTTGGCTTTGATTAACGTTTACTAAATTGTGGTGCTCTACGTGCGCCTTTAAGACCGTATTTTTTACGTTCTTTGGCACGTGGGTCTCTGGTGATCAATCCAGCTGGTTTTAAAATTTTACGATATTCAGGGTTAACTTCGAGTAATGCGCGAGTGATTCCATGTCGGATCGCTCCCGCTTGTCCAATTAGTCCGCCACCATTTACGTTGACGGAAATGTCAAATGTTGATTCATTCGCTGTTAAAACTAAAGGTTGTGATATATCAAGACGTGCCAATGAGGAAGGAATATAGTGAGTAAATTCTCTACCATTAATAGTAATTGTTCCCTTGCCTGGTCTTAAAATCACACGTGCAACAGCAGATTTTCTTCTACCTGTTCCACGATACATTACGGATTTAGCCAATGGTTGGTCCTCCTAACCTTTCAGTTCCATTACAGTAGGTTGTTGAGCACTGTGTTTGTGCTCGCTACCTTCATAAACGAATAATTTTCTGTACATTTGATTTCCTAATTTTCCTTTTGGTAACATCCCTTTGATCGCTAATTCAACCATTCTGATTGGTTTTTCTTGCATTAAAACTTTTGCCGTTTTCGTTTTCAAACCTCCAGGATAATTTGAATGGGTATGATAAAGCTTATCATTCCATTTGTTTCCTGTTAATTCGATTTGGCTTGCATTGATAACGATGACATAATCTCCACAATCCACGTGTGGTGTGAAGGTTGGTTTATGTTTTCCTCTCAATACTGAAGCTACTTCTGTCGACAAGCGTCCTAATCTTTTACCAGCAGCGTCCACAACGAACCATTTGCGTTCGATTGTATTTTCGTTTGCCATATAGGTTTTCATTTTTCTTTCCTCCTTAAATTGTTTTTAAAGAGCTGTGGGTTGTAAAACAAAAAATGTACCTTGTATATAATACCAAATTGAAGCGCGATAGTCAAATGAAATTCGCTCTAATTGATAATCTTTTTCGTGAACTTGCCTTTGACATTTTGTACAGGCGTAAAAACAACGAATGCACTCGGATCAATGTCATTGATTAGTTTCAGGTACTGCTGCATCTCATGAACCGAGATAACGGCATATAGAATCTTTTTTTCTCGGCCATAATATGCACCGACGGCGTCAATCATTGTAACCCCGTGAGGAAGTCTCGATTTCAATACTTCCGCGATCTCGTCTCCATGTTCTGTGATGGCCTCAATTTTGATGAAATTGTAGCCCGTAAAGACTTTATCCAAAACAATTGAAGACATAATCTGGGATACGATTGTATAAATGGCGATATCTAATCCAAAGATGATTCCGGCAAGCAAAATGATAGCTCCATGGAAAATGATTTGATAACTTCCCATAGATTTTCCTGTTTTAATCGACAAGTACTGGAATATGATGGAAGTTCCTCCGCCGCTTGTTCCTGCATTGGCAAGAATTCCGTTTCCAATCCCGCCCAGGATTCCGCCGATGATTCCGCTCGTAATCAGATCGGTACCTAAAATACTGACCGGGGCTTTGAATACCATGATTGCAGATCCGATAACGGATGAAATCAAAGTGTAGATGATAAATCTCTTGCTCAATTTTTTCCATCCAAAGATCAGGAGTGGAATCTGGAAAATAAAAACCAGGAGTCCCAGATTGATAATAGTGCTTCCTCCGGTAACCCTACTGATAACGTTGATGATTAACTGCGAAAGACCGGTGACACCACCGGTATATAATCCTACAGGATCTAGAAAAAAGACAATCCCTAGAACAGCTATTGCAGTACCAAGAATGACTTGAAATAGTGTCTTGGCTTCTTTCTTGTAATTTAATTTCTCCATCGCTTAACGAACGTTGTCTCCTGGTTCCAAATTTTGGTCAGCTTCAATGATAAATAGTTTATGATCTTCAGTTTCTCCGCATAAAATCATTCCTTCGGAAAGTTCACCGCGAAGTTTAACGGGTTTTAAATTGGCAATGACAAGCAGTTTCTTGCCGAGAACTTCTTCGGGTTTGTAAAACTCTGCGATCCCAGAAACGATTTGTCTTATCCGGTCACCAGTATTAATTTCAAAAACAAGCAGTTTTTTTGCATTTGGGTGTGCCTTGGCAGAAACCACGTGCCCCACCAAAATATTGACTTGTTCAAATACATCAATTCCGATTTCAGGTTTGACGATGACTTCTTTTTTCTTTACGGTTGGATTCATCATTTCCTTGATGACCTCAACTTCCTTTTCAAGATCGAGTCTTGGGAATAGATGTATGGGCTGACTCGTCACCGTATAATTCGATTTCTTTCCAAAATCAAAAGATTTAAAGGTTTGATATTCTTTTTCAACATTCAACTCTTCAAAGATTTTACTTGGCGTTTCAATCAAAACAGGAATGTAAAGAATGGTCGAAAGTCTTATCGACTCTAACAGATGAAACATTACCATCTCAAGGGTATCTTTTAGTGAAGGATCTTTTGCGAGGTCCCAAGGTGATGTTTCGTCGATAATCTTGTTTGTTCTTGCAATCAGTCTTGACACTTCAAACAAAGCGTTTGAAACTTTAAACTCGTCCATGAATGCTTTATAATCGGCAAAAACTCTTTTTGAAGTTTCTTCTAAGTCGAGTGCATATGCACGGTACGGATGGTCTGTCATTTTATTGGATACTGTACCGTTAAAATATTTATTTACCATGGAAATGGAACGGCTGACCAAATTTCCTAGATCGTTTACTAAATCAGTATTTGTTCTCGTCACGTAGTCTTCTGGTGTAAACAAGCCATCATTTCCGAAAGGCAATTCCTTGACGATGTAATATCTAAATGGATCCAGTCCATATTTTTCAGTGAGTTGTTCTGGATAAATGACGTTCCCTTTGGATTTAGACATTTTTCCATCTTTCATCATATACCAGCCGTGCGCAAATAACCTGAACTTAATCGGTATGTTTAAAGCCATAAGCATGATTGGCCAATAAATGGCATGAAATCTTAAGATATCTTTTGCAGTGACGTGAAGGACCTCGTCCCCATTCACCCAGTATTTTTGATAAAGGGAATCGTCTTTAGAATCATATCCCAAAGCAGAAATATAATTGCTTAACGCATCAATCCAAACATAGATTACATGCTTGGGATTGCTTTTGACTTTGATGCCCCAGTCGAAAGCTGTTCTTGACACGCTTAAATCTTGAAGTCCGGACTTTACGAACTGAACAACTTCGTTCTTCCTTGTTTCTGGTGTAATGAAATCAGGGTTATTTTCGATGAATTCCAAAAGTTGGTCTGCGTATTTTGAAAGCCTGAGAAAATAAGTCTCTTCTTTGACAATGCTCGTTTCTCTTCCGCAGTCTGGACAGAGATGGCCTTCAAGGAGTTGTGTTTGAGTAAAATAAGCTTCGCAAAACATACAGTAGTTTCCGCTGTATTCTCCAAGATAAATATCGTCTTGTTTTAAAAGACGTTCAAAAATTTCTTCAACGACGATTTCATGACGAGCCTCGGTGGTCCGAATGAAATCGTCATTTTCAATCGCAAGTTTCTTCCAAAGTTCTTGAGCAAGACCAGCAATGTAATCAACATGTTCAATCGGTGTTTTTCCGAGTGCTTTTGCAGCTTCTTGTATTTTTAATCCATGCTCATCCGTCCCAGTCAAAAACCGGGTGTCATAACCCATTTCTTTTTTATAACGGTTTAAAGTATCGCATAGACATGTCGTATATGCATTCCCAATGTGAAACTTGCCACTTGGGTAATAAATTGGGGTAGTAATATAAAATGTTTTCTTCATAAAGTCCTCTTAATTAATCATGTATTGTGTTCTTTTGATAATTTGAAGCTTGACGGCATCTCCCATGAGGGCAGAAATGACCTCAAATGCAAATTCATAAACCGCTCCGGCTCCAATTCCTGTGATGATTTTTCCGTCTCTAACAGCTTTTTGCTTTTGTCTGATGCCCAGCGGCATATATACTTCGGTGGAAGGGAATGAAGTGTAATTGACTCCATCCAGGATTCCAAGAACACCAAAAACAGTCGGCCCTGCGCAAATGGCAAGCAGCCATTTGTTTTGATCGTAGAACAATTTGACAAGTTCTTTGACTGAATTCGTTTCTCTCAACACCTTCGCTTGCGCTCCGCCGGGAATGAAAATTCCATCATAATCGCTGACATTCATTTTTTTCATCATGACGTCGGGAACCACTTCCGTTCCAAACGTTCCTTTAACGGTCTTGTTGTTGAAGACACTGACAAATTCACAGATGATACCTGCTCTTCTTAAAAGAGCAACGGTTCCGAGCGCTTCGATGTCTTCGAAGCCATCGGACAATAGGCATGCAATTTTCATTATAATTCACCTCACAAACTTTTGTTTTTTGAGCTCACTTTGGTTTGCAGATAATCTTGATAAATTTTGTTTTTTGGAAGCCCGGTCAGCGCAGAGACTCTTTTCATCGCTTCAGTTTTGGTCAGACCGTCTTTGATGAAGAAATCGACTTGATCTACAATCGAAAGCTCGGAATGGAGAAATTCTTTCTCCTGATTCCCCGAGACCACAATCACCATTTCACCTTTTAAGGGCTCTAGCGTCATGCATTCTGAAATGGGTCCATGGATAATTTCTTCAAATGTCTTTGTCAATTCTCTGGTAATCGAAATGACGCGATCACCAAAGATAATATACATATCTTCTAACAATTCCTTCAACCGATGAGGCGCTTCGTAGAAGACAAGTGTTTCTTTTCTGTATTTCAACTCTTCGAGTTCTTTTTGTCTTTTTGTTTTTTTATTGTCAAGAAACCCTAAAAAAGTAAAAGGTAGAACTTGAATTCCAGATGTGACCAACCCAGTCAATACGGCATTCGCTCCAGGAAGAGCAACAACATTATATCCTTGCTCTCTGGCTTTTTGAACGATTTCAAATCCAGGATCGCTCAGCAATGGCATTCCAGCGTCGCTGATGAGAGCGACGTTCTTACCTTCTTTCAACAAATTTAAAATTTCTTCGGTTGCGACATGTTTGTTATGTTCGTGATAACTTCTTAATTGTCCTTTGATTTCAAAGTGAGACATAAGTTTTTGACTGACTCTGGTGTCTTCAGCAAAAATGACTTCCACTTCTTTTAGAATTCTAACACTTCGAAATGTCATGTCTTCCAAATTTCCAATCGGAGTCGGGACAAGATAGATTGTCGGCAATTCCTGTGCGAAACTTTTTTGTCTTAACATAGGAATCATCTCCTTTTGTAATTAAAAATCTCCAAAACTTCTAATGTATAGGTTCCATCTTCATTGTAGATACACAGTGGTTCCAGTAATTCCATGCTTCCGGTTTTTGAATTGGATTTTGCATCGATTAATACCATCAATGCCTTTTTTCCCTTTTTCGGATAGACGTACTGCATCCGTTTTATATGAAATCGATGCTTGTTCAGAAGCAAGATAATTTCTTCAAGCCGATCCACGCGATGGATGAAAACTAAGGATCCTCCAGTCGAGAGCAATCGTTTTGCCTGGGTAATCATATCTTCCAATTTTAGATGGGTCTCATGTCTAGCAGTTGTTCTTTCTTCAATTTGGTTGAGAACTTTTTCGTCTCCCGCTTTGAAGAACGGTGGGTTGCAGGTAATAATGTCGAATGAACTATCTTTGTAGATTTCGTGGGCTTTTCGGATATCAAGATTTCGAACCTCAATCTGATTATTGAGATGATTGATTGAAACAGAATCTTTTGAATATTCACAAGCTTCTTCCAAAATGTCAATTGCAGTGATTTTCGCTATTGTTTTTAAAGAAAGAAATAATGGAATGGGTGCAAATCCGGTGCCAAAATCCATAATGTTTTTAATTCTTGGCGTAATTTTCACAAAATTGGCAAGAAGGATAGAGTCAATCGAAAACGACAGTAACTTCTTGTTTTGATAGATTTTCAAACCATCATAGGCCATTAAATCATGCAGTTCTTTTTCCATAAGACTTTATTCTTCCAAATCTTTGAGATCGTGCCCGTTCGTATCAAGTTCTTCTTCTGTAGCTTTTTGTTTGAACTTCAAATCCGATACGTGATAAAAAGCGGAACCGCCGTTCTCATAGTCTACTTTGACGATTTGTGTCAAGAAATTGACTTGAGATACTTTAGCTCTTCCTTCTTTTGTCGTAACGAATGAATCCTTTTTCGGAAGTTCTTTTCTGTACTGTTTATAAGCTTCATCTTCATAGTTGATGCAGCAAAGAAGTTTGCCGCAAAGACCTGAAATATTCGACGGGTTCAAAGAAAGATTCTGATTCTTCGCCATTTTGATAGAAACAGGCTGAAACTCTCCAAGAAAAGTAGTGCAGCATGTCAAGTAACCACAAGGTCCAATTCCACCAAGAACTCTCGCTCCATCTCTTGCGCCAACTTGTCTTAATTCGATTCTCAGATGAAATTCAGTCGCCAAATCTTTGACGAGTTCGCGAAAATCAACACGTCCTTCAGCATTGAAGTAGATAATCAATTTTGAACGGTCGAGTGTAAATTCACAGTTTAAGAGTTTCATCTCCAACTTGTTAAGCTTTACGAGTTCTGACGTTTTCTCCATAACTCGAATTTCACTAAATTTGTTCTCTTCATACATTCGAAGATCTTCTTCAGTTGCAATCCGCAATATTGGCTTGAGCGGAGAAACCAAATCTGTTTCTTCAATTTCCAAAAGATCCGAGACAACAAATCCCATCTCGACTCCTCTAATGGTTTCAACAACAACGCTATCTCCTTTTTTAACAGGAAGATGGTTGAAATCAAAATGATATTTTTTACCCAATTTGTCAAATTGGATTAGTGCGACTTGATAAGCCATAGTAAAAACCTCTTTCCAGTGTCAGTAACAATTTGTCGAATGCAAATTGAACATTGATATTATACTTTAATCTAAGCTTTAATCCAAGCATCATGTCCAAAACGTCTTCAATCCATTGTTGGGACATTCTTGTGGATAATTTTTTGAAAATATCCTCTTGGTCTTTGAAAATGATTTGATCCAAATGTCTTAACTTATAGGTCATGACATCTTTTTGAAATAAAATCATCATGGATAAAACAAAATCGACTCTTGTGGAGTCTTTGATAAATGCATCTTTTTTCTCTTTAAAGCTGAGAATCGCAGAACCTTCTTTCGTTGCAAAAGATTCATAGATACTTTTAACAAATGTAACGAGGTCAAGCAACTCTTGATCTTTTGAAATGAGTGTCGCCTCATCATAATTGTTGGTATATTCAGGAATCGCTTCCGCAAATAATGTTGGAACATTGTTCTTGAGAAGATCCGCTTTAATCAAATCGTTGTCGATGGGTTTAAAGTGGATTACTTGGGCTCTCGAAACAATCGTTTTTAACAGAGAGTTGATTTGATCAGTAACCAAAATTTGATAGATATCCGTGCCTGGTTCTTCCATCGTTTTTAAAAGTGTATTCGAACTCTCTTGATTCAAACGTTCTGCTTCATCAATGATATATATTCTAGGCCCATCTTCAACCGAAGCTTTAGAAAATTCATTGATTAAGTCCTTCATTTGTTTCTTTTTGATTTGTTCTCCGTCACGTCTGACAATAAAGACATTTGGATGCGTATCATGATCGATTCTTACACATTGATGGCAGACTCCGCATGGGTTATGAAGTTCATCGGGAGCGGTACATAGTAACGCTTTTGCAAAAAAGAGTGCTGTATCGAACCTTTTGGTCCCTTTTGGCCCTTCAAAGATGTATGAATGAGCTAATTTGTTGTACTTGAAGCTATTTTGCAAGATTCTTGCAACATGACTTTGATATGTCGATAAAGACTGAAAGGAAGTATCGTTCATATGAACACCCCCTAAATCAAGGATTCAATCAAAGCGATTGCTTCCTTGCTGACTTCTTTAATCGGCTTCTGACCGTCAATACGTTTAATTCTGTCTGGATATTTTTGAATCAAATCCATGTACCCTTGATAAATCACTTGATGAAATTGAAGTTTTTCAAGATCTAGCCTGTTGACTTCTCTATTGGCTGTACTGAATACTCTTTGAAGTCCAACCTCAGGAAGCACATCTACGAAGATTGTCATGTCCGGAAATGTATTCTCTATTGCAAATTGGTTAATCTGCATGACTTCGTCTATGCCGAGATTTCGAGCAATTCCCTGATAGACTAACGAACTGTCTACAAAACGGTCGCAAAGAATCAATTTGCCCTCTTTTAGAGCAGGTCTGATCTTTTCAACCAAGTGTTGTCTCCTTGATGCCGCAAACAATAACGCTTCTGTTCTAGCGTCCATTTCAGTGTGATTCTTATCGAGCAAAATATCTCTGATTTTCTCAGAGATTCGAATTCCGCCGGGCTCTCTTGTTGTTAAAACTTGACGCCCTTTATCTAAAAAGTATTTTTCAACTTCTTTGATGATTGATGTTTTTCCGGAACCTTCCGTTCCTTCAAATGAAATAAAAAGACCCTTCACATTTTCACCTGCTTTACATTCTATTATCTCATAAAACGGCCGATTTTTAAATATATTATTTTATCTACTACTTCGAATATGATACAATAAATAAGAAGGCATGGTGATGGTATGCAAATTGATGTGCACAATCTATCGTTTTCTTACGGACATCGAACGGTAATCGACAGTTTATCGCTTAGTTTGTCAAGCGGAGATTATATAGTCATTCGCGGTAAGAACGGTACTGGAAAATCCACATTCATTAAATGTTTGCTAGGAATGAATCCCGTTAAAAATGGGATGATTTTTTACGATCACCAAGACATAAATTACTTCAAGGAATGGACAAGTTTTGGATACGTAAGCCAGAAATTTGAAGATTTCAACTATGAATTTCCTATTACAGTCAATGAATTTCTATCGGTCTCAAGCTTAAAAAAGACAAGCCAATCAGACAGATTGAAAGCGCTCGATCAAATGGGGATTTTAGAATTACTCAATCAAAACATTAATAACCTCTCAGGAGGAGAATTACAAAGAACTTTTATCGCCAGAAGCATGCTCAATAACCCAAAATTGCTTATTCTTGACGAACCAACAGCTTCGATTGATAAACTTTCCACCGAATATTTCTATAAAGCAGTAAACCAGTTGAATCTGCAGGGTGTCACGATTATTCTAGTTACACATAACGAGTCGCTAGGACACTTAAACTATTCACATGTATTAACAATGTTTTCAGATGGAACTTATACTTTCCAAACCCGAGATCGCTGCGATCTAACGGAGGTGGATTTATAATGGTATTGTCTTTCTTTACAGACCTGTTTCAACAAGATTTTATGATGAGAGCACTTCTTGCAGGTCTCATCCTTGGAATGCTCGCTCCAGTCATTGGATCGATTGTCGTTATAAGGCGTTTGTCCTTCATTGCCGATACGTTAGGTCACTTCTCCCTGGTCGGTATCAGCGTCAGTTTGTTTTTATCCACTTTGGGAATTTCAATCTTTTTTGAAAGACCACTATACCTCGGAATCTTGTTTTCCGTCGTAGGAGGACTGTTGGTTGAACTCTTCCGAAGGTCCTACAAAAACTATAAGGAAATATCGATGGTCATTGTTATTTCACTGGGTGCTGCTTTGAGTGCGATGTTCTTCTCGCTCTCAAAAAAGACAGGTTCTTTATATAATTACTTGTTTGGTTCCATTTTGACGATTACCAACTATTATGTTGTTTTGATTTTAATCACAGCAGTAATTGTATTTACGCTCTTTTTGATATTCGGTAAGCAAATCGTTGCGGTTAGTTTTGAAGAGTCCAATGCAAAAATGCTTGGCGTCAACGTAGGCGTGTTTCAGTTTTTGTTTATGATTATGCTGAGTATTGTTGTGAGTGTTTTGCTGGAATCCGTGGGTGTCCTACTGATTTCATCGATGATGATTATCCCGGTCGCTACTGCGATGAAGGTGGGATGGTCTTATCGTTCTACAACCATCATCGGAATTGTCTTTTCGGAACTAAGCGTCTTTTTCGGACTTTGGATGGCCTATTCATTTACCATTCCAAGTGGCGCTGCCATTGTCAGCATTAATGTCATCTTGTTGTTGATAGTATCTTTCATTAAGAGAATCCGTACAGGAAAACGATTAAAAAAAGAACCACTGACTAACGAAGCCATTGAATAAAATAAAAGGCAGCTCCGAATCACGGAACTGCCTTTTTTAAATTATTCTGGTTTCTTCTTGGCGTCTTGAAGAACGCTTTTGAAAATTTCTTTGATTTGATCAGCTTCAAGGAAAGGCATGAGGGTTTCAATCGAAATTCCTACATCTTCACCTGCATTGATTCTCTCAATCAAAGCTTTGAGACTAGATTCTTCAATGAATGGAAGGAATCCTGCTGGGTTGGCATCGATTTTTTTCTCCAAGGCTGCTTTGAATAATCGATCAATGTCCTCTGCTTCGATAAAAGGAAGTAATGCAAAGGTGCATAATTTGGTTTTATCGATTTCGTTATTCAAAATAGAATCAACTAGTTCTTTGATCTCGGCATCTTCTAAAAATGGTAACATTCCAACTATTTTCATTTATTTTTTCTCCTTTACTTTTTTGATTTCACTATAAGTCATCAAATGACGTAGTGATGTGAGGCTTTTTTTGTATTTTCCGTCTAGATATTTGTGGATAATCAACTGTCTTTCATTGAGTGATAATCTTGGCCAGAGTATCTCACCTATTTCAAGATTTTGATCCATCAGCAAGTACAAGGCGTACTTTCTTTCATCATCCGATAATTTGTGGATGATATCATTCAGCGTCACATCTTTCACTCGGTTCATAATAACCTCGTGGATGATAAATTCACGGTTATGATTCTGAAACAATTCATCAAGATTGTCTGCCTCGATTTTTTGTTCGAGACAAAGTAATTCTTCCAAACTGACAGTGTATAAATCCATCAAGTAGCAAAGATTGTCGATTGAGGGCAGCGCTATGCCTCTTTCCCACTTTGAAACTGCCTGATGAGAAACATACATCGTTTCAGCTAAATCATCTTGTGTGAATTCTTTTGCTTGTCTTAACTGGGTTAGTTTTTTGCCTATTTGAATTAAATCGAGCAAACTATCACCTGCTTTCGTAACTTTAAGACAACTTCATTATAACACCTTTAAAAATAATTAGAAGCAACCGGTGGTTGCCAAATAAAAAAAACATGCCGAAAAAAATCGGCTTGTTCTGTAATCTATTCGTAATCCACTCTGGACAAATAAAGTCCGCCTGCAGGGGCAAGATGAGTGGTTCTTTTTCTGTTTAAATCGTTTAGAAGATCTTTCATGGTAACTTTTTGTTCGCCTTGAGAAATTTTAACAAGTGAAAAAACAATGAGACGAATCATATACCTTAAGAATCCATCTCCCTCGAATACGATTTCAACAAACTCTTGATGTTTGACAACATCCGCTTTGAAAATCGTTCTGATTTTGGAATCCTTTTCTCCTTTTGAAAAACTCGTGAAGTCATGAGTTCCAATTAAATGCTCGCATTCTTCTTCCAAGCGGTTCAGGTCTAAGTCTCCAACATACCATTCAAAATGTCGCATTAAGGGATTGTACTCTTTCAAGTTCAATCGATATCTATATTCCTTCTTCAAGACATCATATCTTGCATGAAAAAGCGGATGCGTGAATTTGGCTTCAAACGCATGAACGTCATTTGGGAGTCGCTTGTTGAAATAATGAAGCCATTTCTCAATAGAATCATTCCTTAACGTATCAAAGTGAATGACTTGTCCCAACGCATGAACGCCGGCATCGGTTCTCGATGCACCTACGATTCTGGTTGACTCTTGATGAATATCAGATAGGATGCTTTCAATTTCTCCTTGAACGCTCCGATCTTTAGATTGAACTTGAAATCCGGAAAAATCGGTTCCGTCATATGAAATCTTCATCATCACTCTTTTTGATTCAGGCACTTTTGTCATGATGATGATTCTATTTATCAAACGATCACGAATGCCTATTTTATATAGGTACCCATTTGATAAAGATCCGTAGGATAATCCGTCCTTGTCGAAACATATTGAAATTCCGTCGAACCACTCTTGATGTTCTTCACAAAAAGAAAAAACGACATCTTGGTTTAAAAATACTAATTTGTTGAATTTCAATCCACAGTTTTCTGTCAAATCTGTCATCTTGAACATCATTTATATCACCCTTAATACAATCGCAAGTGCAAAACAAGCCGCAGTGAAGATGCTTGTCATTAAATCGTTCCAATTGAATTTCAGCTCATAAATTCTCGTCCTTGGTTTCCCTGGAATAAAGTTTCTCGACTCCATTGCATCTGCCAAATCTTCACTTCGCTTGAAAGCGATAATGAACATTGGCACGAGAAGACTTATGACCTGTTTTACTTTGTCTTTCAGTTTGCCTTCTGAAAAGTCTGCGCCTCTCGAGGCTTGAGCAAGCATGATTTTGTTTGCTTCGTCTAGAATCGTTGGAATATATCTAAGACTGATGGATATAATCAAAGCGAAGTCTTCTGAATTCATTCCGATGACTTTCATCGGGCGAAGAAGTTTCTCTAGGCCTTGAGTTAAATCCGTCGGTTTTGTCGTAATCGTCAATACAGTAGAAAGTGTAATGATGATTAAAAGTCTGATGACGACAAATATGCTCATTTCAACACCTTTTTGATACACTTTAAGTGAAAAAGGTGCAAAGGTAGGACCAAAATGAAAATAGATTAAGAGAAAATAGACTCCAGCTACCCAAACTAAAAATAAGAAGAAATTGAATCGCTTGAAGTGAGCAAGGTATCTCCACACTACTGTGATAACCAAGATACCTGCGATGCTTGTATACGATAAAGACATCTGTTGATTGACGAGCAAGGTTCCTTCCTGATTAAACATGATTTGGAACAAGAAGGTAAAGATGAGCAGGACAAATATCGGCTTTAATCCTCTGACAATCCGCTTGATTGATAACCTTCCGATAATTAGCATGACGACAGCTAGCCCGAATGCAATTAGAAGTTGTGTAATGTTTTCAAGAAGGAACAACGCAATCATCAAGAAAACGATTGAAACGATTTTCGTACGTGGATCTAGTTTATAAAAGAACCCTGTTCCTGGAACAAATTGTCCAATGACGATATTTTTCATTTGTTCATCACCTTCTTGAGTTCCTCGAAGGCAAGATCAACCGTTTTTTGATATGGGTTGATATCAAGATGGAATTGTTCTTTCAAACGGCGCAAAACCTTAATGGTTTCAGGGAGACCGAGTGCCCACGTTGTGAGTTCGTCTTTTCTGAATAAGTCTTCTTCATTTCCGTCATAGACCAAATCGCCATCATTTAAAACGATGACTCGGTTCGCAAATTCATAAACCAAATCCATGTCATGAGTGATGATAATGATTGATTTTTTTGTCTCTTTTTGGATGTTTTGAAACAGTTCCATCAATTGTCTTTTACCAAATGGATCAAGTCCAGAAGTGGGTTCATCCAATACTAATATATCTGGGTCCATCGCAAGAATTCCGGCGATGGAAACTCTTTTTTTCTCTCCTCCGGATAAGTTGAAAGGATTCCGTCTCAAATAGGATTCGTTGAGCCCAACCAAACGAATGGCTTCGGCCGCCCTAATCTTTGCATCTTCAAGAGACACTTTGAAATTCATCGGGCCAAACATGATGTCCTTTTCAACTGTTTCTTCAAAGAGTTGATATTCTGGGAATTGGAATACGAGTCCAACATGTTTTCTGAGTAAATTGTAATTTACTTTTTTGTCTCTTTTTTTGGTAATGACTTTCCCATTGATTTCGACTTCCCCTTCGGTTGGAAAAATCAATGCATTCATGTGCTGGGCCAAGGTAGATTTTCCGGACCCTGTATGACCGACAAGACAGATGAATTCGTTTTCGTCCTCAATTGAGAGTGTGATTTTATTGATTGCTTGATAATCTCCGACTTGGTAGGAGGCGTACTCGTGACTTACTTCTCTAAAGTGTATGCCCATAGACTCTCCTTCCAATCCTTGTTCGATTCTTCATCGAGCAGATTTGCAAGACGCAAAGAAATCGGAAGTTCAAGATTTGCTTCCTTAATTTTATCCGCTTGAGCCAGTACGACTTCTCTGGTTCCATCAAGAAAGATTTCGCCTTCTTTTAAAACAATTAAACGATCAGCAAGTAAGGCCTCCTCAATGTCATGTGTAATCATGATAATGGTAAGTCCTTCTTCATGAAGCTTTTTAATATATTTCATCAAATCTTCTCTGGCATAAGGATCAAGCATCGATGTAGCTTCGTCAAAGATGATAATTTGAGTTTGCATGGCAAGAATTCCGGCGATCGCGACTCTTTGTTTTTGTCCTCCAGAAAGTGTTGCAGGCTCTTTTTCCAAGAACGTATCAACACCGACTTTCGTTGAAAAAAAGTCGATGGCTTCTAGCATCTCTTCTCTTGTAAAACATAAATTTTCCATTCCGAATGCAATATCGTCTCTGACAGTTACACCGACAAATTGGTTATCCGGATTTTGAAAAACGATTCCAATTTTCTTTCTGATGTCGTAAGAGGACTCTTCCGTCAACAAAAGATCATCAATGTAGACATGTCCATCCTGGGGCTCGAGCAATCCGACAATCGCTTTTGCGAGTGTGGATTTTCCTGAACCGTTATGGCCTAAAATAGCCACCCATTCACCTTTGGAAATCTCCAGATTGATGTTTTTGAGAATCATTCTTTTTTGATTGTAAGAAAAGTTCAAGCCTTCTACTTTGACCTTCGACATCTTATCACCTGCGCTAATTCATTATATCAAATCTTAAAAGAAAAAGCGAATGAATTCCTGTTCATTCGCCAATGAAATTTGGTTTCTAATTTTCTTTATTTAGTAGTGGAACTAGATTCTCAAAGACGATTCGTTCGATGGTTTCTTCGACTTTTGAGAAGCGTTTATTGTCATTGACATTTGAGAGCAAAATGATTTCTATCTCTTCGTCAGGATAAATGGAGTTTACACTGCGAACGCCTGGCCCGCCACCGGTGTGGTAATACTTTCTTCTTAGCATTCCTTTGGAATCCTCTTTTTCCAAAAAGATTCCGTATCCATAGTCGGTGCTGTCAATGATTTTAATTTGAGGAGAAATCATCAAATCAAAATAGGGTTTACCGATAACTCGCTGTGAATATAGTGCATGATTCCAACGATGAAGGTCTTCTACTGTCGATAGTAACGCTCCACCACCACCTGCAATTCGCATATCTACAAACCAAGCGTTTTGAATCACGCCATTTACTAGATCATACCCTTGTGCTCTATTTGGAATCACTTTTCTGTAATCATCAAAATCTGAATTTTTCATTTCAAGAGGTTCAAAAATCGTTTTTCTTAAAAAATCGATATAGTTCATTTTGCTTACAAGTTCAATTAAATATCCCAAAAGAAGGTATCCTGAAATAGAATACTCGAACTGCGTTCCCGGCTTAAAGCGCAAAGGAAGAGAGCTGAACATCGAAATCAAAGATTTTGTAGGAGATTCACTCTTGAGTGCGTCGTGAAAATCTGAATCCAAGGAAAAGCCTTCGATTCCAGATGAGTTAGCGAGCAAGTGATGAACCGTGATTTGTTCCCCATTTGGATAGTCTTCTATATATTTTGATATTGGGTCTGTAAGAGATATAAGATCTTGTTCGACCAGTATTAATATAGCTGCTGCAGTGATTTGTTTGGTAATCGATGCAATTCGAAAAACGGAATCCGTTTTGTTTTGAACATTCAGTTCTTGATTTGAGTATCCATACGATTTTTTAAATAATATTTTCCATTTTGAGGAAATCAATACAGCCCCCGAGTAGTCAAAGTCTTGCAAGGTTTGATCAATGGTCTTAAGAACATTCGATAAACTCATATTCAATCCTCCGCTCATTTTATAGAAATGCCTGTTTTAAATCCCATATCGTGATAATTCCAAGAATCGCTTCTGTGTTCACTCCATGTTCAGTTACAAACAAAATTTCTAGTTCCCGATCTTTTTCAAAATCTTTTTCAAAAGCCAGAAGCGCTTCATATATATCCATATCCTTGGGTATGAAATCAAAATACTGTGTAGGATCATTATCCAAATCCATTGCCTCTAAAAGATCTTTCATCTTAATATCTTTACTGACAAAACCATTGTTGTCCATCATAAAATAATGGAATAATGTCCGTTCTGTAAACACCCCTTTGAGTTTATGGTTTTCCACAACCGGAATGTTGGAATAACTGTTTTTCTTCATCAACCCAACCAAGTTCTCAACTGAATCTTCCAAAGTCGCAACTGTCAGATTCCGGATTGAACGCATGACGTCAATAACTCTTTTCGGTCTAACAATGTGATTGACGACTTTTTTGAATTTTACCAAAAAGTCTTCTGATGGAAGTGCAACACCATCATTATGAACCATGATGTTTCTGAGTTGTGCCGCTTGGGACAAAATCTCAAAATTGTCTTTATCTGCGATTAAAGGATTGCTGTTTTTTCCTTTGATTCTGTATAAAGTCCCCATAAAACTGGACTCGGAAAATCTTCCTTCGTTATATTCAATTCTTAAATATCTTTCAATATCATTAAATGTATTCAAAAATTCTTCTGTGATTGGCATGGCGCTCACCTCAACATTCATTATACGGTTTTATCTTTCGTTTGTAAACTCATCGTAAAAAGGACAAGCAAAATTTTGCTTGTCCTTTGAAAGTGTATAACTCTGTTTAGTTAGCAGGTCCTATTTTGTAAAGAGTTACATTGTCAATCGTAAATTCAAATGTTCCTACCATTCCTCCATCAGGAACGCCTAGTGGAATCAAGATGTAATAAGTGTTTCCTTCAAGTAGATTGTCCGCGTGTAGACTATCATCAACCATTAACGTCGTGCTAAAAGTATCATAAGTTTGGCCAAGTGTTGTAAAGGATGTTAATGCAGTGACAGATCTGAAAGTTGTACTTCCTATTTTCGTCGCTCTAATGTATACGCTGATTGTCTGATACGTAACATCATTTACTTTAGCATCAAAAGTAACATAATAAAGGTCTTTGTCAGTAATTCCAGGAACTTCGATAGCGTGATATAGATAGAAGTTTAAGCTTGTAGCGCCAGTTGCGACTGTCGCGTTGACAACTAATTCGTTATTAACGACGGCAGCCGTCATTGAAGGAACGTTTGTTGTTCCATTACGGTACAGGAACCAATCATCAAAGGTATACAATTTGACAGGATCTAATACTTCATTTGCCAAAGCGAATGTGCCATTGGT
>Ga0265593_1000169_pt1 | contig 43664 bp, 37 predicted proteins | sample saktaG_8_FD_190136 | JGI IMG/M metagenome (GOLD analysis project Ga0265593, IMG submission 190136) | Saline water microbial communities from Sakinaw Lake, British Columbia, Canada - sak_2011_5_24_36m | ecosystem: Environmental > Aquatic > Non-marine Saline and Alkaline > Saline ... | reverse complement strand
TTCTTAGATGCTAAGTTGAAAACCGGCACAGGCCGGAAAAAATTAAAAGCAAAATAATTTAGCGAGGCAGAGTTAAAATGAGAGAGAAAATAATTAGACATACGGTGATGACCTGGTTGCTGCTCCTTATTGTCGCGGGTAATTTTTTCTGTGTTTTACCCAAAGTGACCTTGAAGAACGGAGCTACAACCATCACGGCGACCACCATAACGGTAACGGGGCTCACAAACATGGTTTGTATCTTCCCCATTACCGCAGTAGACCCGGGTAACTGGGATGTAATGGTTACCAATACGGACACCAAAGCGGTTACTGCTGTGGGCGGTTACACGGTCACTATCCCCTACCATACTGCAACGTTTTTGGACAAAGCTTCTCCTTCCGGAAAAGCCGATAATGCCGCAAAAGTACCTCTCTATAGATTAACGCTTACCAGCACCCTATCAAGTGAGGGTAATGATCTTCAATTAGCATCTCTCAAAGTAAAACTTACCGGCGGGGACGATGCAAATCTTTCAACGCCGCAAGCCACGGATCTTTTTCAGAATGTTGCGCTTGTAGCGGACAATCCCACGCAGGGTACGCAGGGTTCTTACCAACCTGCTTATGACACGACCAGTTTGACTACCGTACCTAACGCTTCTATATCTATAGACGGCAGCGGGTACCTTTCACTTCCTGTTGATGATCCGACTGCAGCTGCTGCTACTGTTGCAAAAGGCGGCAGTTCTATCTATTTTGTGGTGGGTGAAATAAAGGCGGGGGCGGATAGTGCCTCTCTTAATAATTTTAAAGCAGTTGTTTCTGCGGGTGATGATATAGTAGTAAGAGATTCTGTTTATCATAATCTCCAGGGCGTAACTTCTGCTACCCCGGTAACTACTACAGCTTTAACGGCTATTGCTCCTGCTACCAAACCGACGGGCTCAAGCTATCCCGCGACAGTCGGCGCTGCGACAGAAACTCTGTCCGGTCCTGCTGCTTATAACAGAAATACTGATGCAGAATTTTACGTGGGCGGTTCCTCCGGAAAACTTTACGCGGTAAACGCAGATGGTACGGCAAAGTGGTCTACTCCTTTTGATACCGGTTATCCTATTACGTCTGCGCCGAGAGTAATTGTAGAGGGTGCGGACACCTTCATATATGTAGCTAATGATAACGGTGATATTCTCAAGATAAAAGACCTGGGTTCCTCAGGTACTACTACCGGCGGTTGGTCTATTAACCTCGGGGCTGTTGTAAAGTCAGAACCTATCATATTTAATAGTTCTATGTATGTTGGTTCCTCCACAAAACTCTATAAAATAAATACTACTACTTCTTCAATTGTTTGGGATTCAGCAAGTTTAATTTCCGGAAAACTTACGGGTTCTGCGGCGGTTGATGAATTCACCTCCGGAATGAACTCGGTCTGGATTGGTTCTGAAGATGGCTCCTTGTATAGATTAAATACGAGTAACGGCGCCTTCTATGCTTCAATGACTACGGGAAGCACAATAAATTCTTCCCCTTATGTTGATGCCGGTTGGAGTGGTCCTACCAACAATCTGTTCATTACCTCCACTGACGGCAAGATTTATTGTAAGTCTTCCGCAAATCTTGAAACTACGCCATGGACGAATGTAAGAAGCGGACAGACAGATGGAAGTTATAGTGTAGGCAGCCCGATAAACACTACACCTTTCCTTGATGTAACGGATAACAGTGTTTATTTTGGCGCCGATAACGGAAAATTGTACAAATTAAATGCTGCGGATGGAACGCTTACTTCAGGCTATCCCTTCACGACCGGAGGTGCTATCAACTCCTCACCGATCGTTTACAACGGGACTGTCTATTTTGGCAGTGATGATGGAAAATGCTATGCTCTAAACTCAAGCAACGGCACCTTAAAGAATAAATGGCCTGTCACGGTCGGCGCGGAAGTAAAATCCATGCCTGTACTCGGCGGTTGGAACGGTTCTGATTATGTGAACATGACTTTTACCTGTAAAGACGGAAAAGTTTACGCATACCAGATCCCTTAAAAAATATAGAACGTTAGCAAGTTAATAACGTTTAATGTTAGTAAAAAATAGTTTAAGATTAGTTGGAGCGAAGATGAATAAAAAAATTATAAGCATAGTGTTAGTCAGTATGTTCCTCACGGCTTTTCTTTCCGCGGCTGATTATAAAGCTTTCAAGCGGGATATAAAGCGTTCAGGAGCCGTAACGGAACAAGCTTATCCGGTGCTCACGCAAAAATTGGTGAAGTCTCTGGGCAAGGCGGCCTTGAGTTCGCCGATAGTGTATAAGGGACTGGTCTTCTTCGGTGATTCTTCCGGAAAAGTATATGCTTTTGAAGCTTCAGATGATAATTCAACTCCGGTCTGGCAGTATGCTACCGCCGGAAAGATTATTTCTTCCATGATCGCAGATAAAGAAATTGTTTATGTTATCAGCCAGGATGGCAATCTTTATGCCTTGAATTATGCCACCGGCGTACTTGTATTCTCTTATAATATAGGAAGTACGGATGCTTCCTCGCCTGCTATTTCCGGCGATTTCCTTTACGGTGCGACCGGTTTTCCAAACAAACTTGTTTACTGCTTTAGTCTTATTTCCAGAACCATGGTTTGGACTAAAAATGTAGGTTCCTATAGCTATTCTTCTCCGGTTATCGGGGACGGCATAGTATATGTAGGCGTAAATAACGGACGTCTTTATGCTCTTGATTCAGCTACGGGTGATGTGAAATGGTATTTCCAGACCCTCGGTGATGTTTTATATTCCAGCGCCTGCCTTTCTTCTGACGGAAACTGGGTTTACTTTGCTCCGGGCAATGACGACAGAAAAATATATGCCCTAAATGCGAAAACCGGGGAAATTAAAGCCGGTTGGGCTGCAGTTAATTTCGGAACTACACCTACGGTTGTTTCTTCAATCACTGAAGAAGACGGGGTGCTTTATTTTGTAAGCGGTGCAGCTCCGGCGACTCTTTATGCGGTAAGTGCAACGGATGGCACGCAGAAATGGTCAAGAAATATCGATAATCCTTCTCCGACCGGAATACTTTCTTCACCTGTAGCGGTAAATGGGGTTATCTATGTCGGTTCTGCTGCCAATAAACTTTATGCGGTAAATGCCGCAGACGGTGTTGTAATAGGGTCTTATACTACATTAGCGCCTGTACTTTCTTCTCCTGCAGTTGCAAACGGTAAAGTCAATGTTTGTGCGGGAGAGAATGGAGACGGTTACTTCTATATATACCAGGCTGCAAAGGTCTCTGCTATAACCTTCCCTGAAGAAGGGTCAACAGTAACGGAAGCGATAACGGTTAAAGGTGAACTGGTAAACAGCGCCTTAACTTCCTACCAGCTTGATTATTCTTTTGGTAATACTAATCGGTGGGTAAGAGTAAGCGACGGCACTACAATTCCTGCGGATGGTGTAGTTGGAACCTTAAATCCGAGGGGGATGAGACCGGGTGCGTATTCTTTAAGACTTACTTCAACTGATGGCACTGCTTTAAACAGCAACGGTGTAATTGGGATGTTTGTTTCCTATTTTGCTCTACCTGTTACGGTAAGCGTAGCCGGAGGCACCTATACTGATGGCGCAGGTCTTTATGTTGTATTTCAGGCCGGCTCTCTCAATGTAAATGATACTTTAACAATAGCTACTCCAGGAACCTTTGATGATGTTGCTTCCAGATACCCTGCTAACTGCAAAAGCACAGCCAACAATATCGTAAAACAGTTCACGCTTGGTAACCCGACTGCTAATGCAACTTTTAATAAACCGGTAACTCTCAGGATACCTTACCTGGCTGTTGACGTTTTAGGAGCAGTTGAAAGTAATCTAAGACTTGCAGTCTGGGATGCTACAAAGAATAAATGGCTTGTGGTAAACACTTCCAGTGTTGACAAAGTCGCAAAAGAAGTTATAGCGACGGTCAATCACTTCTCTATTTATAGAATATTTGAGTATACTCCGGTTGCAGGTGATGTAATTACCGCTGCTTCTGTGTATGCTTATCCTAATCCTGCCCGCGGAAATGATATGGTCTTTAAATGTTACCTGGGTTCGGATGCCGAAATTACAGTTTCTGTGTTTAATGTTGCGGGAGAAATAGTTGCAAAACTTACCGCTACTGGCCTTGCGGGTAACGGAGTTGAGTTGCCCTGGAACATCAAGGACTATGCCAGCGGAGCTTATCTATTTAAATTAGAAGCAGTCACCCCGACGGGAGAGAAAAAATATGTCACCAAAAAATTCGCCATTATTCATTAAAGTTGCCGCAGTTATAATTGCGGTAACGACCGGTTTTGTTGCGGCAGATATTCATCCCAACGCCGGCAAAACCTCGGCTTCCTTTTTAAAGATTGGACTCGGAGCCAGGGCTGTTGCTATGGGAGAATCGTACGCGGGTATCGCGGATGATGTGTATGCCGTTCAGTGGAATCCGGCAGGTTTGAACAGTATAGCTAACAACGAGCTCTCGGGCATGCACACAGAATGGCTCCAGGGTATGCGTTATGAATATGCGTCTGCTGCGGTACGGCTTAGCGCGAATAGCGTGGGCGCCTTCTCTATTGGCTATCTCTCTTATGGTTCGGACTTTGAAAGACGCACCCAGACACTTGAATTTACTGAAGATGGTCCTTCTGCCTCAAGCGGAACCTTTGGCGGCTATGGACTGGTTGCGGTAGCTTCTTACTCTCTTAAACTTGATCAAAATTGGACTATCGGCGGTAATTTAAAAGGCATAAGTGAAAATCTTGACACCACGACCGGATACACAGCGGCTGCTGATCTTGGCGCGCTTTACACTCTTTCTCAAAATGTAAAACTTGGTATGGTTGTTCAGAATGTCGGTCCTAATCTTTCCGGCTTTGCGCTTCCTATAAATATCAAAGTAGGTCTTGGTTTTGCTCTGCCGGAATGTCATCTTACCGGCGCTATAGACATTAACCAGCCCAATGATAATTACACTAAGATTTCAGCGGGTCTGGAATACAATCATGAAAATTTACTTTTTGCCCGTCTTGGTTACCGTTATAGAATAAACGGTGATGCGCTCGGAGATCTCGCCGGCTTGACTGCCGGTCTTGGTCTTAAGCTAGCCCAGTATCAACTTGATTATGCCTTTGTACCTTTTGGCGACTTGGGTCTTACTCATAGGATCTCCTTTACCGCCAAACTGGGACAGTAATATCCCGGCATAAGAAAATTCGGGAAAAACATCTCCTCTCTAGGATAAATTCTTTTTTTCAAAAGGCTAATTTTACTATTGCGGAAAGAGAATTGAATCATCCGGCAGTACAACTCAGAAAAGCGCCTCTTTTTAAACTCTATAATTATTGCGGAGAAAGCGGAAAAAATGAAACATAGCGCAGAAGAAAAGTTTTTAATAGACGCTCATGTCCTTTCCAAGCCGGTACTTTCCGGCCGGTATGATTTGAACGGTCTGGACTGGAAAAAGATATTTTCGGTTGCGGAAAAACACTGGCTTGGTTTTTATCTCGAAAAAATAATAAAATCCCATAAGTTAAAAATAGATATTAAATATTGGGAAAGGCTGGCTTATTGCAGGGAGCGGGAAAAGTTAAGGTATGCTTATTTCAAAAAGAAGCTCCCCGTTATTTTGAGAACCCTTAACAAGGCAAAAGTAAAATATGCGGTTTTAAAAGGTGGTTACCTGGCTTTCTCTCTTTACCCCGCGGGTGCCAGGTATTTGAGCGATATTGACATCCTTGTAAGCCGGGAGGAAAGAGGCAAAGCGGCTTGGGCTCTTATCAAGACTGGTTTTGTGGAAGATGATACCAAGTCGGATAATGACACGTTGGTTTTAAGAGATATAAAAGGTATGGAAGTAGAGCTTTCCTCTGAGCTGGGGCAGTTAAAAGGCATCCTGCCGGCAAAAGAACTTCTGCAAAACATTTCAAAGGTTAAAATTCTGGGGGCACCGGCTTCTATTTTGAATAAGGAATATAACCTTCTGCATTTGTGTCTGCATATTTCGATGACACACTCTTTTTATGATATAGCCAAGCTCGTGGATATAAATGAATTTTTAAAAAAATACAAAGTAAATATGAGAAAACTTGAGCATCTCGCCCGGAGCAAAGGGGTTTTCAGGTCGTGTTTTATGCCTATAGAGTTTACGGGTATTTTCTGGCATAATAGAATAGGGCTCAGGTATGCTATTGACAGAAAATTAACCGGCTATTTCGTTAAGTATAATCTAAGCCATGCCCTGACAGAAAGTTATAACAAGCGGTCCGCTTTTTACAGTTTCTTTTTACCCGTGCTTCTTGCGGACTCTTATGCGCTGAAGTTCCGTTTGGTTCGGGATTATTTTGTTAAAAAGGTGAAATATGTCTGACGCAGTAGTGGTTAAGAAAATAGAAAAAGCGTTTAAAAGCACGGCCGGTAAAAACTTCGTCCTTAAGAATATCTCTTTTTCTTTGAAAGCGGGGGAGCTTCTTATTGTTACGGGTAAGAACGGGGCGGGGAAGACCACCCTGTTGAGGATCCTTGCAGGTTTACTTTTACCGGACAGCGGGAAAGTTGCTTTCCTGGGGAAAGATGCCCTGAAGCATACCAAAGAAATAAGAGAAATTATTGGATTTATGAGTTCTGAAGAAAGGAACCTTTACTGGAAGCTGACGGGCAGGCAAAATCTTGAGTTCTTTGCGGCTCTTTATGGCATAGACAATAAAACCGTTGCTGACCGCCTGGAGCGGCTGACAGAACTTTTGGAGTTAAAAGAATTCCTTGATAAGCCCGTGGAGGATTGCTCGCTCGGTATGAAACAGCGGCTTTCTATCGCGCGGTGCCTTCTGCCGCATCCTCAGGTCATACTTTTTGATGAACCGCTCAAAGGGCTGGATAAAGGTTCTAAGAAAATATTTTTGGAACTGCTCGGTGTGCTTCACGAAAAAAGATACTCGGTTATACTTACCACGCACACCATAGAGGATTTTAAAACAATCAAGCACCGCCGGCTGGAGCTGTCAAAATGAATATATTTGCCTTTATCAAAAGAGATTTCCAGATAGAAAAAAACTATAAGCTGGCATTTTTTCTGAAGCTCATAGGTATGTTTCTTTATATTTCTATATTTTATTTTATGGGTTTTTGGATAGACCGTCGTGGTAATACTTTCGGCGGTAGTTTTTTTGTTAATATATTTATCGGTATTATTTTTGCTAATCTGCTGCTCATTCCCCTGAACTGTTTCTCTGAAAGTCTAAGAAAAGAACAGCTGTTTGGGACGGCTGAAAACCTCTTCCTTGCCCCGGCTAATAATCTGGGTCTTTTGGCGGGTTCCTGTTCCTATGCGCTGCTTTTTGGAGTCATAGAAACACTGTTTTATCTTGCGGCCTTGTACCTTATAGTCCCCGGGACGGCGTTTAACGCTCCCCGCTTGCTTTTAGGGCTTGTTCTGGGTCTTACCTCTATGTCGGTGCTCGGAATACTCTCCGCCTCCTTTATTCTGGCATTTAAAAAGGGGGACCCGGTCAATTTTCTAATGAATGCAGGGCTTACCCTTCTTGGCGGTGTATTTTTCCCTATAAACGTGCTTCCGGGCTGGCTTTATAGGCTCGCAAGTCTAAATCCTATAACGCATGCTCTCGGGCTTATCCGTACAGGTTTTGGTTTACCGGCGATGACTCCGGCTCCCCTTAGGAACAGTGTTATATTTCTTTTGGTGTTTTCCATACTCGGTCTCATCTTTGCCGTTAAAATGTTCGACAAAGCGCTGATTTATACTAAAAAGACCGGCGGCCTCGGAAAGTACTGATACTAAAATAACTCTTTTTCTTTAATTCTCTGCCAAAATCTTATACCTGTTGCATTTCTTTTCAAACTTTGATAAAATTAGACAAATTGATACTTTTGAGCTGACCGGGAGAGGAGTTTATGATATTAGTAGTTGACGATGAACAGGACATATGTGATGTTTTATCTATATTTCTGAAAACTGAAGGGTATGAGTCTCAGACTGCCAAACTTGGTAAAGATGCTATAGTAAAATTTAAAGATAATAAGCCCTCTCTGGTTTTCCTGGATATGAAACTTCCTGATTTAGAAGGTGTGGAAGTTCTTAGAAAACTTAAAGAGCTTGATCCGACTACACCTGTAATAATGATAACGGCTTTCCGGGATGCGGAAAGAGTTGTTAACGCCTTCAGGTTAGGGGCTTATGACTGCATATTTAAACCGTTTGATTTCAAATATATAAAAATTGCTATGCTTGCCTCCTTAGGTAAAAACGCGCAATCAAATTAACCGTTTAAGTATCCTTAAAAACACCAAAGCAATCGTAATATTCTGCGGAGCGCAAAACCGTGTTAAATATGCCGAGGGTTTTATGCCCCTCAGACTGGAACTGGCTAAATTTAAATGATCAAGAAAACTCTCTATTTTATTTCGATTTTAGGCGTAATCTGTCTTCTGCTACCGTCAGGCGGCGCCTGGTTTTTTGTCCGAAACCTGCCCGGTATTCATATCTTTTTGCTGGCATTTTTACTTGCCGTTGTCTTAACACCCCTTGCCATTAAAGCTGCTTTTAAGTTTAAAATACTTGACCGTCCTAACAAGAGAAAAATGCACTTAAAGCCGGTTCCCCGGCTGGGGGGTGCGGCGGTATTCACGGCTTTCCTTATCTCGACGGCAGCAGCCTCCAATTATTGCTTTTCTAAAGAATTCACCGGGATTTTAGCAGGGTTAACATTAGTCTTTATTGTAGAGTTGCTCGACGATATTAAAAGTAATTCGGTTTTTCTCCGGTTGGGAGCGCAGGTGGGGGCGGTAATTATCCTTATAGTTTCCGGAGTACATATCTCCGTGTTCCCCGTATTTTCCGGCTCCATATATCTTAACTACCTGCTGACTTTTGTTTGGGTGGTGGGCATAATAAATGCTGTCAATTACCTTGACGGTCTGGACGGTCTTGCCGCGGGCATGGGAATAATATCGAGTCTTAGTTTTTTTGCGGTTATATATCTATCTGTGCGTCCCGAAAACTCCTACCTATTGCTCTGTCTTGCCGGGTCTTGCGCCGGTTTTTTGCTCTTTAATAAGCACCCGGCCCGGATATTTCTGGGGGACTCGGGTTCTTCAACGCTTGGTTATCTGCTCGGCGTTCTTCCCCTGGTCGGCACCTGGAACGTTAATAACGGCTTAGTCGGGTTTGCTATTCCTGTTCTAGTTCTTGGAGTTCCGATATTTGATATGCTTTATACCACCATTACCAGAATTAACAGCCATTCGGCAACTACTTTAAAAGGTTTTCTTGAGTTTACGGGTAAAGACCACTTCCATCACCGCTTGCTTCAAAAAGGGTTTTCGCTAAACAGTGTGGTATATTTTATTTACATTTTAAGTTTTGTGCTGGGCATTTCCGCACTAATTCTTACTGAGTGCACGCCTAATGATGCGCTCCTTTTGCTCGGGAATGCTGTCTTGATATTTGTGCTGATATCTCTGCGCCTGCTTCCGTCGTTTGGAAGCAATGAACCCCTTAAGCGCAAGGTGTCAAGATGATCAGGGCAAAGCTTGTAGATACTGACATAAAGCTTTACGATCTTTTTCTGGCCCTGCTTGCAAGTTTCAGAAGCAAAGGAAAAGGCGTATTAATATTTGAGGATTTTCTCAGGAAGAAAGCGAAAGTTTCAGAAGCTGTGGTCTTTGGTTCCGGTAATGCTGCGCTCCTGGCTGCTTTAATTGCCATGAAAAACACAGCAAAGGCCGGGAAAAACGAGGTCTTAATACCCGCCTACACGCCCCTTTCGCTGTATATCACAATTAAACAAGCCGGGCTTGCCCCGGTACTTTGTGATATCAATACTTCGGATTATGGTTTCGATGCTGCTTGTGTGGTGAAGAAAATAGATACCAAAACTCTCGCTGTTCTGCCGGTACGGCTATTTGGTCTGGAGAGCTCGCTCCCCGGAAAAAATGACGGCTGTTTTGTGCTTGAAGATAACGCGCAGGGTTTTATCACGCCTTTAAAGTGGGACCTGGAACTTTTGAGCTTTAACCGGGGAAAGAATTTCCCTCTGCTGAACGGCGGGGCGCTCCTTACAAATGACGAACTACTGGCTCAGGAACTGAGACAGGTCAGGGCTTCTTTTACCGCTCCGGGTTTTGGAAAGAATATTTGGACTTTGGGAAAATTTAAAGCGTTTTGTCTTTTGAAATACAGGTTTCTCTATAACATTTTGCTTCCGTTTGTGGATAAAATGAGAGATGTTAAGCCGCCCCGGAAAATAAAAGAAGAAAGTTTGTCTTCATGGCAAGGCATACTGGGCGCGGGTAAAATATTTAGTTCGGAAAATAACATGAAGAGAAGATTTGATCTGGCAGATAAGTATTTTTTGCTTTTGAAGCACCTTAAACAAATAGAACTTCCCTTGATAAGAACCGGCAGCGTTGTAAACCGCTTTCCTCTTCTTATCAAAGATAAAACCAGAGTCGAAGAAGTGAAGTTGAAATTAAGAAAAGCAGGCATTGAAGCTTCCAGGATGTATTTAAAGCCCGTACATCTTGCTTTTGGAGTCGAAAGCAAAAAAGGTGAATTTAAGAATGCTGAATATATTGCAGAGCGCATCCTGGTTCTTCCCTGCAATCCATTTTTATCAGACCGGGAAGTTGAGTACATAGCCGGAGAGGTGAATAAATGTTTTCAATAAAAACTTTTGGCAGAAATATCAGGAAAGCTCTGCTTGAACCGGGCTTTGCGGCCAAGGCGCTTTTAAAAAGGACCGGAGCTTCGCTAAGCTATCGTTTTAATAAAACTGGGAAAGCTCCGCTCCCCGAGAATATTACTCTGTTTTTAACGTATAAATGCAATTTGCGCTGTAATATGTGCGGGCAGTGGGGGGAAGAGGGGAGTTCAAAGTCGTTCGGTATCGAAAAAGTAGAGAAAAAACTTGAATTGGCATCTTATGTTAAATTATTGGACGAAGTTAAGGGCTTTAAACCGCATATTACTCTGTTTGGCGGTGAGCCCCTGCTTTACCCGGAATTTGAACAGCTCGTGGTTGAGATAAAGAAAAGAGGTCTGCATCTCGGTATAATTACCAACGGTACTTTACTTAAAAAGTACGCTAAAACGCTGGTGGAGCTTGGCGTGGATGTAATTTCCCTTTCCGTGGACGGACCTGCCAAAACGCATGATAGCATAAGAAATATGCAGGGGGCTTATCTTCAAATAAAAGAAGGCACGGATGAGCTTAGGCGTCTTAAAATTGAAAAAGATGTCTCCAAGCCGCTTGTTAATGTTGTTTGTACTCTGTCCCGGCAAAACTACAAAAATATAAAAGAAATGCCTGCGGTCGCAGAGGAGCTTAATGCCGATACCTTGAACCTCCACCATCTTATTTTTACACATTCAGATACGCTGGAAAGTCATAACAAGTATTTTGCGGAAAAGTTTGGCGTGGTCTCAACGGAGTGGGAGGGGTTTATAACTCATTCGGCAGAAGAGATCAATGTTGCAACAATGGCCGAAGATATATTAAAATTAAAGGCCGGGAGTTATTCTTTTTTGCTGACGGTTTATCCTGATTTTAGCAGTAAGGAAATATTAAAATACTATGCTGACCGGAATTTTGTTTCAAAAGAGTATCAGGAGCGCTGTCTTTCCCCCTGGCTGGCCGCTTATGTCTATCCTGACGGCGATGTTATGCCTTGTAATGGTCTCGGGTATTCAGCAGGGAACCTAAACAGTGATAGTTTCAAAAATATCTGGAACGGGGAGAAAATGCGCGCGTTCAGGCAGGAACTTAAAAAACAAAAACATTTTCAAGTCTGTCCAAAATGCACGGAGCTGTACCGTTATTAAATAAAATATAAATTATCTGAAAGGGAGCAGGAATGGCAGGGAAAAAAGTACTGCACATAGTTACACGGTTGGAGAAAGGCGGTACGCTTTCTAACATTCTTGCGCTTTTGGAAGGGCTGGCACCGGATTATGAAGTTGTACTCGCTCTGGGAGAGTTTAACAGCGAGAAAGAGATAGTCAACGCTTCTGCTGCCCGCGCCGGTTACAGGGTTGTCTGGCTTCCTGACCTCGTCAGGGAAATATCTCCGGTTAAAGATTGGCTCTCCTTTTTGGATATTGTTGACCTCCTTCTGCATGAAACGCCTTTTGTATTTCATACCCATACGTCCAAAGCAGGTTTTCTGGGCAGGTTGGCCGCCGGTCTTACGGGTTTTAAGCATGTAATTCACACCCCGCACGGGCACGTTTACTATGGATATTTTGGTTTGCTCAAGAGCAGTTTTGTTGTTCTTATGGAACGGCTGGTCTCAATTTTTACAAATTTCTATATTGTTTATTCGGAATCAGAGTTGCAGGATAATATAAAAAGAAAGATAGGTAAGGTGCGGCAGTTTGTAATAATTTCAAATGGTATTCCGGAAGCACCCTACGAAACGGCTGTTGATGTCCCCAAGAAAAAAGCGGAACTGGGTCTGCCGGAAGGTAAAATAATAATCGGCTATGCCGCAAGATTTGCACGGGTAAAGGGCAGTGATGTTTTTATTGAGGCGTTGAAGCTTCTTGCGGGAAAAAGGGCTGATTTTATCGGTGTTTTGGCAGGTTCCGGCACAAAGGCAGAGGAGAGCAAAGTAAGAGAGCTGTCAAAAGAACTTGAAAAGCAAGGTTTAGTAAAGTTTTTGGGCTTCAGATGGGATCTTTCGGAGGTTCTAAAGACTTTCGATGTTTTTGTGCTTCCGTCCCGAAACGAAGGTTCGCCGCTCGCAGCGGTGGAAGCCCAATTTGCGGGAGTACCGGTAGTTGCTTCCGCGGTCGGCAGTCTGCCGGCTATTATTTCTCACGGGCAAACCGGTCTTTTGGTAAAACCGGACAATCCCGCAGAACTTGCCGCAACGCTGGATACTTTGCTTAATGACAGGGAACTGGTCGCGAAGATAAAAAAGCAAGCGGGTCTAAAGGCCCATGAAAAATATAATTTTAGTGCAATGCTTTCGGCTGTAAAAGGACTCTATGAAAAACCTTGAAAATAATTGCAACAGGGAAAGGTTGTGATACTTTCTGTTCATCAACCCCAGTATCTTCCCTGGCTCGGTTTCTTTAACAAACTGGCGAAGAGTGACTATTTTATCTTTCTTGATAACGTGCAGTATAAAAAAAGAGAGTTTCAAAACAGGAATATGATACTTACAGCTCGGGGACCTCTCCGGCTTACCGTGCCGGTCAAGACAAAAGGCAAATATACGCAACTTGTGAAAGATGTGGAAGTTGACAACTCCGAAAACTGGAGAAAAGACCATTTTGAATCGCTGCGCAGTAATTATTGTAAGGCGCCTTTTTTTAAAGAGCATGAAGTATTTTTTAACTCGGTTTATTCCAAAGAATGGCTCAAGCTCTCCGAGCTGAATATCTATATCACTATGTACGTGATTTCCTATCTTCAACTGCCTGTGAAAGTCTTGTTTGAGTCGGCTTTAGCGGTTGAAGGTTTAAAGACCGATAGAATAATTAATCTCTGCCGGAAGACCGGCGCTACTGTGTACCTTTCCGGACAGGGTGCGAAGGATTATCTGGAAGAGACCAAATTTAAAGAAAATAAAATACGGCTGGAATATCAGGATTTTAAGCACCCGGTCTATGAACAACTCCACCCGGGCTTTGTTCCCTGCCTTTCTATTGTGGATTTATTGTTTAATAAAGGCAAGGAAAGTGCTAAAATTATAGGAAAGGAATAAAAATGGCTGAAATTATTAAAGATAAAATACTGATAGTTGATGATGAACCCCAGGTGCGGGAACTGTTAACTTTGAATTTTAGGGATGAGTATCTTGTTTCAACCGCTGCCACCGTAAAAGAAGCCTCGGCAAAAATACAAAACGAGAAATTCTCCCTGGTTATCACCGATATGAACATGGCGGGTGAGAAGGGAAGGGATGTTATTCACCTGGTGAAAACTGTTAGTCCGGAAACAATAGTCTTGGCTATTACCGGCTACGGCTCTGTGGAAGATGCAGTAAATGCAGTGAAACTCGGAGCAGAAGAGTACTTTCTGAAACCTCTGGATTTAGAGAGGTTTAATCTTACCGTAAAAAGTCATATGGAAAAATTCCACCTGAACCGCCAGCTTAACAAAAATTCCCGCCTGCTGGAACTGGAAAAAGCCAGCCGCGCCGTACTGGAAGCGGAGATTATAGAAGTTAGTTTACCTGATATTTTAAAAATGATTCTTGGCATGTTTAAGGCCGATAGCGGTTCGGTGATGCTCTTTGACAAAAACAGTGAACAGCTGGTAGTTTCTGCATCGGAAGGTCTTTCCAATCTGGCGCAGGAATCCCTGCGGGTTTCTGACGGCGCCAAAATCTCAGGGTGGGCGGCGAAACATAATAGGCCTTTATTGCTGGGACCGGATCCGGAAAAGTCAAAAAAAATACTCGGAGACTTTGAACCCAGAAACGAAATAAACTCCTCTCTGGTCGTGCCTCTTGCCATCAGGGGTAAGCCGCTTGGGGTTTTAAACTTAAATATGCTTTCTGATAGCAAAAGGTTTAATGAAGAGGATATGGATATTGTCACTATTTTCTCGATGTCCTTTGCTTTAAGCATTGAAAATGCCAGGGTCAAAAGAGAACTCATAGAAAACAATGAACGACTTAAAGAAATGGATAAGCTTAAAACAGATCTTATCTCAAATGTCTCGCATGAACTGCGGACCCCGCTTACAGCGATGAAAGGTTCGCTGGATCTTCTGCTCCTGCAGAAATTAATCGCCTCCGAGGATTCAGCAAAGCTTCTCGGGATAATGAAAAATAATCTTAACCGGCAGATACACCTGGTTACGGACCTGTTGGAATATTCCAGGATAGAAGGCAACAGGATGAATATTGAAAAAGTCGAAAGTGACGCAGTGGGCATTGTAAAGGAAGCCGTTGACGAAATGGGCATTCTTTTTGGCGGTTCAAAACTCAGTATCAAGCAAAGTATTCCTTCAAAACCGCTTGTCTTTAAGTTTGATCCGGGCAGAATCAAGCAGGTACTCCTCAATCTGCTTTCAAATTCCATGAAATACACCCAGCGGGGCGGCATTGAAGTAATTATTGAGGATAAAACTGACTCCGTTATCTTTAGCGTAAAAGATACCGGCTGTGGGATACCTTCGGATCAGCGGCCCAACATATTTACAAGGTTTTTCCGGGTGGATAACGAAATAACGAGAAATACTCAGGGGCTGGGACTCGGTCTTTCCATTGCAAAAGGTATTATTGAATCTCACGGCGGCAAGATCTGGTTTGAATCTCCCGAAAAAGGAACTATTTTTTCTTTTCTCCTTTATAAATGAAATCAAATAAAATATTATACACACTCTTTTTTGTTATACTTCGTGGTTCCTGCCTCAGCGGTGATTCCCTCGACCGCTATATGCTCGGAGAAAACGTATTTTCCTATGAAGGGTATACTATCGAAAGAAAAACAACTGAAGAAAAAGGCGTATTTTACGGAAGTATTAAGCTCCTGAAAGGCTCTGCTTTAATAAGGGAATTTCCCAAAGCCCGGGCGGGCACCAAAGAAAACATCAAAAATGTCTCCGCTTTCGGGCTGGCCAATATTTTAAAGAAAGAGGGGAAAAAGGAGCTGGTAATTAAAAGCTGTCCCACCCCCGGGGTTAAAAAATATTTTTATTGGGTCTACACCCTGGAACCGGAACTGCGGCTTATTTTTGCGACTGAAAAATGGCAGACAGGTTTTGTGCTGGGAATGGATGATATTGATAATGACAATGTAAAAGAACTTCTCCAAACCAACCTGGCCTTTGACAGTTTTGAAAGATGCACGCATGTAACTTCTGCAATCTTTGATATTTATTTCAAATATGATCCGGCGCGCGGAGAATATTTCCCGGCGAACCACCTTTACAAGCAAATGGTCGGCAATGACTTTTGGACCAAAGAACCTCTAAACAATAAAGACCGCGCCGGCGTGCACCTCGGGTCCATACTGAAGACCCTCCTGCCTCTCGCCTATTCCGGCCAGGAAAAAGAAGCCTGGAATTATTACGACAATGATTATGCGCTGGTCGATAAAGCGACAATGAAAGAGAAAATAAAACTCAGGATGCAGGCGGACCCGGCATATAAATATATCCAAACAGCAGTAACATCAGAAAGAAAATGAACCACTATCCGGACAGCTATTTGTCATCCTCGCGTATGCGGGGATCCATTAATTCTTTCGTTTCTGTAGTTGCTCAATTTATTGAGCGCTTTAAAAAAAAGTCCGCCAGTCTTTAAGGAGGACAACTACAAAGCAAGACTCGTAGCTCAGTCGGTTACTAGGACGAGTATTGGAATCCAGTGTCTTTGTTATAATGGAGGGAAAATAATGAAAAAAATAATTCTGTTCTTTTTCAGCTTGTCCTTTGCCCTTTTTGCGGAGGGAAACGCCATAAAAACCGAAAATATTGAAAACCGGATGGCTTCTCCCGAAAAGCTGGAGCACGGCAGTTACAAAATAGAACGCATCTGCAAAACGAACAGGTTCGTGACCTGCAGTTATGTCGTCAGTAAAGATGGGAAAAAACTTATAACTTTTCCTGCGGAAATTGCCGGCCAAGACACCGGGGCAATGTTTGGCGAAGGGAAGATTGAACATACTGATTTTTTAAAGACCGGTCTTTTGAAACTTACCGGAACAGAGCCGGAACTTGTATTGATGACTTTTTCAGGCGGGGCGCATTGCTGTTGGGATTATAAAGTCTATACTCTGCTCCCGGAGTTTAAAGAAATCTTTGCCGTAGAAAAATGGGCTACCGGTTATGGTATCGCTATCGCTGATCTTGATAAAGACGGTGCGCAGGAGCTTCTCCAGACCTCTCTGGTCTATGATTACGGTTTTGACCGCCCCCACGTGGATTCCGCTTTCCCTTTAGTTGTCTTTAAATACAATCAAACTCTAAAGCAGTACCTGCCTGCGAACAGGCAGTTTAAAGAATACCTCCTGCAAGAGCTTAAAAAAACACCCTTAGTAGTCATAGACAACGAAAAAGACCCCGCCTATTCCCCTCTAATAATGCATGTTATCACTCTTCTTTATATGGGTAGCGACAAAGAGGCCTGGGAAACGTACGATAAGTACTTTAAATTAAAGAATAAAGAGGCCCTAAGAGCAGAAATTCTTAAAACGATTGCAAAAGACCCTGTTTATTCTTTCTTGTCCTCAACAAAGAAATAGCTGAAAAAACAGATTGGAAGTCGGAGCAACACCTGTTTTTATACGGTTTTGTAATGTATTTGTATACCCAACAAGGGAATTCTTATTGAAAAATCCTGAAAAATTTGATAAAATTCATTATTAGCTATAGGCTTTTGGTTTTTTATTGATATTTTCTTTAGCGGAGGTATTATGGTTTTCAAAAGGCTCTTAATTCTTGTTGGCATCGTTTTTTCAGCAGCTTTGAGCTTTTCACAGCAGATGCCCTTGGAAGCTGTGAATGAGCTGGTAAAGAGCGGCCTTGTCAACAAGGATGAAATGGAAAAGATGGCAGGAGCTATCAGCAAGACCAAAGATACCATTGTTCCCGATCCGATTATTGAGAACAGAAAGGAAAATGTTCTTGAAAAACCTTCTTTAATAGAGGAACTCTTCCCTGATGAGAACAAAACAAGCTATATCAGGCAGTTCGGCTATGAAATCTTCAGACAGCCCACCTCAACTTTTGCTCCCGGGGATAATGTTCCTGTGGGTTCCGATTATCTCATCGGTCCGGGTGATACCTTTGTTATATATATATGGGGCAAACTAGTCCAAGAAACATTCACACTGGCCGTTGACCGTGACGGTAAAATTGCTCTTCCAAAAGCAGGGACCCTTTTTCTCTGGGGTCTAAAATTCTCAGAGGCAGAAGTATTAATAAAAGAAGCTTTGCAGCACAGCTACTCAAATTTTTCAATAAATGTTACGCTGGGAAAGCTTAGAACTATAAGAGTATTTGTTCTTGGAGAAGTATATAAGCCCGGCGGCTACACCATAAGCTCTCTTTCGACTGTTTTTCACGCTCTCTTTGAAGCCGGCGGGCCTTCAAAAGTAGGTTCCTTCAGAAAAATAAAACTGATAAGGGATAATAAGACGGTCACAATAATTGACCTTTATGATTTTCTTCTTGCAGGGGATAAATCCAAGGATGTGCGACTGCAGTCCGGGGATACTGTTTTTGTTCCCTCTATTGGTCCGGTTGTTGCCGTTAGGGGGAGTGTAAAGAGACCCCGCGTGTACGAAATTATTGGAGAAACTACACTTTCACAAATCATAGTGCGGGCAGGCGGCCTTACCCCGTCAGGATATTTGAATAGAGTCCAAATTGAAAAAATAGTGAACAATCAGAAAAAATCCGTGTTTGATTTTGAGCTAAATAATTTAAATTCGCTTAAAGGCGAAAAAGACGTGAAATTATGCGATGGAGATATGATTTCTATCTTCCCTATAAACAAAACAAGGCGCGGGTATGTCTCCATAAGCGGCAATATTACTATGCCCGGGGAATATGAGCTTTCAAAGGATTTAAAGACAAAAGACCTTATTAAAAAAGCAGGCGGCGTTCTTCCTGGTACTTACCTTCTACGCGGGGAAATAATTAGGTATATAGATGAGAAAACAAAACAAATAGTAGCTTTTGACCTCGGTAAACTCTTAAAAGGTGAAATTTCTGAGGATAATATTCTGAAAGAATGGGACCAGGTAGTTATTTATTCCATGAATAATGTCATGCCCGTACAATCCGTACAGATAAGCGGAGCGGTGAACAAGGAAGGAAGACTAGAACTTTCAGAGAAAATGAGAATTTCTGATTTGATATTCAGAGCCGGCGGTTTAAAGCCGACTGCAATGTTGACAAATGCTGAACTCTATCATATGGTTCAGGGAAAAGATCCGGAGATTATCAAGATAGATTTGAAAAAGATACTTGTTGAAAAAAGTCTTGCCGAAGATCTTTTGCTGGATGGCGGGGATCACATGTTCGTCAGGGAAGAAGTTGGAAATACACGTAAGAAAAAAATAACTTTGAGTGGCGAGGTCAAATATCCCGGTATTTATGTGGCAGATTATCAGGAAAAACTCTCTTCAATAATTGAAAGAGCCGGCGGTTTTTCTGAAAAGGCCTATCTTCCCGGAGCCATTTTTAAACGGGAATCAGTAAAGTCGGCGCAGCAAAAAGCGCTGTCAAGTTATCTTGAACGCTTGCAGACAGAGGTGTTTTCTGAAGCAGCCAATTTGTCGGATTCTACTTCCTCTAAGCGCGCCTCAGAAATACTGAAAAACAAGGAAGACTTGGCAAAAATATATGCCACTTTTGAGGTCCCGGGCAGACTAATAATAAAAATTGAAGATACCAAAACATTTAAAGATGGCAAATACGATATAATCATTGAGGATAATGACGCTCTCTTTGTCCCGCAGAATCCTTCCTCCGTTAATGTTGTCGGTAGCGTTTACAATTCCTCCAGTCTTGTCTATGAACCCAACAGAAACATCTCCTACTACATTGACAAAGTTGGCGGCACAACAAAAGACGCAAACAGAGGTGAAGTCTACATAATAAGCGCCAGTGGCGAAGTAAACAAAAACAACGCCTGGGGGAAAGACTTAGAAAGAGGCGACACAGTTGTAGTCCCCGCAGAAATCACAGTTGGCACCAACTGGTTCAAGATGCTTCTTGACACCTCGCAAATCTTCTATCAAGTAGGCGTAGGCTACTCAGCAGTGAAAAGGTAAGTTTCTCGTACTTTTGTTCTTTCGCACTTTTGTACTTCGTAGTTGATTAATCGAGCGCTTTAAAACGTCCGCCAGTCTTTAAGGAGGACAACTACTGAATGCCCGCCAGTATTTTTGGAGGGTAGGTGGGATTGAGCGCTTTTAAAGTACTTTGTAGTTGCTCAATTTCCGCCCGAGGCGGATCTGCCTCAGGCATGATATTGAGCGCTTTAAAACGCCTGATTAATCAGGCAACTACAAAGGAAGAAACGCGGTGTGGTTGATTTCCGCCTGAAGCGGATCTGCCTAACTCATTAACAAAAAAATGAAGAACAACGTTTACATAATCGCAGGTCCGAATGGTTCAGGAAAGACAACCTTTGCAAAGATGTTTCTACCTGAATATGCAAAGTGTGGGAATTTTATCAATGCTGATTTGATTGCGCAGGGGTTGTCTCCTTTTTCCCCTGAAAAAGCAGCTCTCAAATCAGGGAAGTTGGTCTTAGAACAAATAAAGCAATACTCAGCATCTTTGACAGATTTCGGATTTGAAACTACGCTTTCCGGAAAGTTATATGCAAACCTAATAAAGGGACTAAAGAAGAGAGGCTATAATGTCCATATTTACTTCCTCTGGGTTCCCAATCCGGAAGTGTCCCTGGCACGGATAAAAGAAAGAGTAGCCGAGGGAGGTCACAATATCCCAAAAGCAGATGTAATTAGAAGATACACCCGTTCCATAGATAATTTTTTTCAGATATACAGAAATCTCTCAGACTATTGGATGCTATTTGATAACTCCGGTCAAGTTCCAAAGGTAATTGCCGACAACACTGACGGAAGTATTAAAATTAGCAATGAAGCTCTGTATTACAAAATAACTAAAGAGGAATAATATGAAAAAGAAAAATAGAATAAGAGAAAATGCCGTAGCCGCTATGAAAGCCGCCATAAAAGGCGTAATAGCTCAACATAAAAAATCCGGCCGTCCGCTCCCCATTTGGGAAAACGGCAAATTAAAATATATATCTCCAAATAAGTTGTAAGCAGCACCCGTTGATTTTTTTGTTTCCGTAGTTGCTCAATTTATTGAGCGCTTTATTAAACGCCTGATGAATCAGGCAACTACAAAAGAAAAATTGCGTTGTCATTGCGAGGAGTTTGCCGATAGGCAAAGCTTACGACGAAGCAAACTCAAATATAATAAATCGGTATCCGGTATTAATTTTGTCATCCTTGCGAAGGCGGGGATCCACTAATAACTTACGTACCCGGGAGGCATTAAAATGCAAGAAGAACCAAAAGAACTCACACTTTTAGATTATTGGAACATTGTCTACAAATCCCGCAAATTAATAATCATCGTCACCGGTGTAGTCACTGTTCTTGCTTTGGTTGTCACCTTGTTGATGCCTAAAACATACACAGCCTCTGTAGTTGTATTACCTCCTGAATTAGAAGATATAAGCAATGGTGGTTCTATGTATAATCGGAATATGTTTTCAGCCTATGGCTTTATGATTGATGGCGGGTACAATTATTCCAATATTATGATAGCAATGTTGAAAAGTCAAAGAATGGCACAAGATGTAAGTGCAAAATTTAATTTAAAAAAGAATGATGATCAGGATCCGAGTGATATCCTGAAAGAATTGAGTGCAAATATGATTGTAACCAGTTCAAAAGAAAAAGTTATTATCATTAGTGTCACCTCTCGTGATCCGAAACTCTGCGCAGATATGGCAAATTTTTATGTTGATAACCTGGAAACTATAAATGCGGATCTCAAGATTACACAAGCTAACCCTATGGTAAGGGTTCTTGATAAAGCCACCCCTCCTAAAAAGAAGTCCGGTCCTTCTATCAGAAAAAATGTTGCAATTACCTTTGCCGTCTCAATATTAGTTTCGTTAATTTTTGTACTTCTAAGAGCAAAATTTAAAGAACCAAAATATTTAACATAGTCCTGCTGCCCCTGTTAATTAGATTGTTGATACCAGTAAAGCAAGAAAAGGCGGGAGATGTGCCTGGAATGAGAGTAGTACACATTGAGGATTATTTTCACCCTTCTGCCGGCTATCAAGTCAATGTTTTGGCAAAGTACATGGCCAAACAAGGTCATAGTGTCATAGTTGTAACCGCAGAGATGGAAAAAATCCCGGAGCACCTGAAAAACTTCTTCGAAATTGAAAATCTCAAAAAGCTTGACAAGGAATATCTTAAAGAGACCGGTGTTGATATTTTAAGGCTTCCTCTAAGGGGCTTTATCAGCGGCAGAGCAATATTTAAAAAAAATATATTCAAAATAGTTGATGATTTAAAGCCCGACATTTTATATGTTCACGGCAATGACACATTAACGGCAATAAGATATATACTAAGACTAAAAAAAATAAAATATCCTGTGGTTATGGACAGCCATATGCTCGAAATGGCTTCCGTGAATAGATTTAGCAAAATGTTTAGGATGTTTTATAGAAAGTTTTTGGCTCCCATTTTGATAGAAAATAAGATAAAAGTTATACGCACGCAGGATGATAGGTTTGTCGAAAAATGCCTGGGTGTTCCGCTCCTGGAATGCCCCTGGATTTCTATAGGTTCAGATACTCTCTTGTTCCACCCTGATGAAAATACAAAAAATATATTTCGAAAAGATAATAATATCAGTGAAAATGATTTTGTGGTCGTCTATGCGGGCAAGTTTGAAGAAGATAAAGGCGGAATGTTTCTTGCTCAGACTTTTGAGAGAAAATTCAGTACGGCTAAACATATAACTCTTTTACTTGTGGGGAATATGAATGGTGAGTATGGCAGGAAAGTAGATGAGCTTTTTAAAAATTCCGAGAACAGGATCATACGTTTTCCCACTCAAAAGTATACAGATTTGGCTAGGTTTTATCAGGCTGCCGACTTGTCGGTTTTTCCCCGACAGTGCGCCTTAAGTTTCTATGATGCGCAGGCTTGTGGTTTGCCGGTTATTTCTGAAGATAACAGTGTTAATATAGACAGGTTAAAAAACAATAATGGTTTTAATTTTAAAGCAGGCGACGTAAGTGATTTTAGAAGCAAGATTCTTCAATGCGTTGAAATGCCGGAACCGGAATTCCGTCAGCTTGGAAGAAATGCCTGTAAATTTGTAAGGGACAATTATGATTATAAAGAAATAGCAAAGAAATATACTGAAATATTGACGCAAGAGTATGAAAGATTTCATGGTGGAAAAATATCAGGCGAAAATAATGAATGAGCCCATAAGAGTATTACAGATTTTATCAACCCTATCATTTGGCGGTGTTCAATCCGTTGTAATGAATTATTACAGGAACATAGATAGAAAAAACGTGCAATTTGACTTTGTAGTGCAAGCGGAGGAAGAAGGGGCTTACGAGAAAGAGGTTTTAGCTCTTGGCGGAAAAATATATAGGACCGTGCCCATGCATCTAAACAGGAAGCGATTTGAACAAGCTTTAATAAATATACTAAAGAGTAATCCAGGGTACAGAATTATTCATGCCCATCAGAATTTTTTAAATATTATTCCCCTGAGGGCAGCGAAAAAAGCAAAAATCCCGGTGAGAATATCGCATGGACACAGCAGTTATCGGACGGACTCGCTGCTGACAGAAATTAAAAGAGCTGTTTTCAGGCTGTTTATTTCTGTTTATGCTACGGATCTTTTCGCTTGTTCAAAAACTGCGGCGGTTTGGCTGTATGGTGAAAAGGCAGTTAGTAACTCTAAATGTAAAATAATATACAATGCAATTGATACAGGAAAATATTATTTTGACAACAATGTAAGATCCAGAATAAGACAAGAATTAAAAATAGAAGATAAACTTGCTCTGATTCATATCGGAATGTTTACCAGGGCAAAAAACCATGAATACCTGCTCAAGATATTTAAGCAAGTATACAGCTTAAAGCAAAAGTCCTGCCTCTTGCTGGCGGGAGACGGGGATAAAAAAGCGGAATTACAAAGCTTGGCGCAAGACTATGGCATTTCTGACAATGTTTTGTTTTTGGGAAAAAAGGATAATGTTTATGAATATCTAATGGCGGCAGATGGCTTTGTTTTTCCCTCCAGATACGAAGGGTTGCCTCTGGCTGTTATTGAAGCGCAGATTAGCGGTCTGAAATGTTTTGTTTCAGATGTTGTCACGAGCGAGGTTGATTTGTTTGGAGAAGTCAATTTTATGAGTATCGCAAAGCCTGCGGAAAAATGGGCGGAAGTTATTGTTAGCACGGATCTGTCCAGATATAAAAGAAACCGTGAAGCTGTCAGCAATACCCGATATGATATTATAAATGAGGCGGAAAAACTGAAACAGTTTTATGAAAACAGGAGTTTAGGGTAATGAAGAAAACCATGCTGATAATATTAAGCTATCAAAGAGAAATTCCGCCTTTTATGCTTAATGAGATAAAGATAGCCAAAGACCTTTTTGATGAGGTTGTCTATATTACGCCGTATTTATATAATGATAATTCTCAGCTTGTTAACTATCCGAACGTCTCAGTGCGTCAAGGATTAAGAGGGGACAGAATTAAAGGCATAATGGGATTGCCTTTTTCATTTTTAAAAGTCATGATCTGTAAGGAAATAATTAAAGCGTTTAAATGGAAAAGAATATCCAAAGAAAATGCCAAATCGTTTATGCAGTATTTGGGCGCCTCAAACTTTTTGGCACATAAAGCCGGAAAAATAATTGAAAATAACAAAGATAAGAAAATATTTGTTTTGGCTGCCTGGATGGGTGGAGAGGCCTATGCAACATCAAAATTGAAAATAAAATATAAAGAGATCTATGCGGCGACCCTGGCGCATTCCTGTGAAGTGGATTTGCTAAAAAATATAAATGTTGACCTGCGTATGAATAAGTTTGTGCACCAAACGCTTGATAATATTAATTTTATCTCAACAAATGTTTATGCTTCTTATCATGCTTATGCGATGAAGAAATATAATTTAGAGGCCAAGAATATAACCTTTCATCATTTGGGCTGTGAAAAGCTATTAAAGGTATTAAACAAACCGTCAGAAGACGGGGTGTTTAGGATTTTCACCTGCTCTACGGTATATCCCCATAAAAGAGTTGATAGACTGCTTAAAGTGGCGGAAAATTGGCGGGAAGGAAAAATAGTTTGGACGCATATAGGTGACGGCGCGAACTTTCAAAAGATAAAGCAGGCAGCAGAGGAAGTTATGAACAAAAATCCTTTGGCAAAGATTGAAATGCTTGGCTCAAAAAGCAATAAGGAAGTGCATCAATATTTTGCAGAGAGCAGTGTGGATATCTTTTTAAATATCAGTACCTCTGAGGGTTTGCCGGTTTCTTTGATGGAATGTATGGCTTATGGTGTGCCTGCAGTTGCAACCGATGTAGGCGGCAACAAAGAAATTGTAAATGCAGGTAATGGCTATCTAATCCCTTCTGAGTTTTCTGATGAAAAACTGCTCGAAATATTGCGGGAGTATTCCCGCCTGGACGCTGAAAAAGTCAGGACTTATCGTGATAATGCGTTTACGCAATGGAAAACTAATTTTGACGCCGAAAAGAATATTACGGGCAGATATAAAATGATGTTAAAGGCAGGCGGCTCCTAATGGAAAAAGATCTTGTAGGAAATATTGAGCAAGTAAAGAGCTCAAGATTTAAACCGGATAGTATAACGATATTTCTTGTGGCATTTTACTTTGTCTTAAGTGCTTTCGAACAATATTATCAAAGTTTTACCGGGCCGCTTACCAGATATTATTTGGTATTTCTAATTTTAGTATTACTTCTTTCCTATAAAAAGGTGCGCTTTGGGGGAATTCAATTTTTGATGATATTTTGGCTTCTGTTTAAATTTCTTTCGGCCACCTGGGCCCCTTATAATTATAATGATGTATTTTCCAGGCACTTATTTTCTCAAATTGGAATGGTCGGTTTGTTTGTTGTTTTATCTATTGAAAGTTTTGATAAAAATTCTGTTAATAAGCTTGTTGAGGTATTGTTATATTCAAGTATCGTTATGGGTATTCTTACAATGTTCTTTGCTAAGCCATTTGTAGGCGAGGATGCAAGACTGGCAGTTTCGTTGTTCGGGACGCAAGAAGACCCAAACAATTTAGCTGCAATATATTTGATAGGAATCACAATTGCGCTGTATTTTGCTTTTTTTGAACGTAAGCAAATCATTTTTAATACCGTCTTTGCGGGAATTAATTCTTTTGCTTTGGGAATGACGGGATCTCGGGCAGGATTGATTTCACTTGTTGCCGTGATATTTTCTATTGCCTTTCTCAGCAACAAAAAATATACTATAAAAAACACTCTAAAGCGCCTGTTTTATATATCTATTATCCTGCTATTTCTGTACTTGTTAGCATCAAAATTCCTTCCTGAGGCAGCATATGAGAGGTTGTTTGTCGAAGACTATTCTGCGGGCGGCTGGTCTAATAGAGATGTGCTATGGAACAAAGGCTTTGATTTGATTAAATTAAAGCCGATATTTGGCTGGGGTTGGGGATATGTAGAGGCAGTGCACAATACCTTGATAACAATGCTTATTGATGTGGGAGTATTTGGAACATTGATATTTATTGTAATATTGGGAAAAATAATATTTGATGGGATTCGGATAAAAAAGCCCTTAGTGGTTATGCTTCTTGTTGCCGGATTAATTCCGGCTCTTTCAATAGACGCTATTAATAAGCGCTTTTTCTGGAACGGGATAATTATGAGTTTTATGGTGTTGAATGCCTATAAAAATGATTTTGAAAAAGAAAAAGAGGTAGTAAAGTATGATTAGATTCAGTATTGTTATTCCTGTATATAATGTCGAAAAGTATTTGCGGGAATGCATCGAGAGTGTATTGTCTCAATCCTTTGTTGATTATGAAATAATTCTTGTTAACGATGGCTCAACTGACAAAAGCCCTGAAATATGTGAACAATACGCTAAAAATAATAATAGAATAAAAGTCATACATAAGAGCAATGGCGGGGTTTCAGATTCAAGAAATTGCGGACTTTTAGCTTCAATTGGTGAGTATATTATATTTTTGGATTCTGATGATTATTTTACTAGCGAATGTCTGAGCAAAATAGACAATCATATAAACAAATACGGAAGAAGCGATATTATATTTGCGTCATTTATGTTTTATGATGAAAAAAGCAATAGTTACTATAAGAAAAATAATGAATATTCTGTTGAAGAGCTCGTCGAGGAAGGGATAGATGTGCTGGTTAATTCAGTAAATAAAAAAACAATTCAGTGGGTAGTTTTCTCATCAATATTCAAACGTAAATTGCTTATAGAAAATAAAATAATATTTGAAAATAAAGTCAAAGCTGCTGAGGATTTGGATTTTTACCTCAGGGCAGTTTTGAAGGCCGCCTCATTCTCTTCAAGCAATATTTATGTTTGTTTTTACAGGGTAAATAGAGCCGGTTCGGCGACAACAAATCCGGATAAGAATAGTTTGTATTGTTCTCTGAGTATTTACAAAAAATGGTTTGATTACTTTTTCAAAAGTGCTTTAGTGCTTGAGGACAGGGACGTGTTATGCAAATTTTTTGCGAACGCCTATATTTCTAAAATAAGCGAATTGCTGCTAATTGATAAAGAAGAAAGAAGAGATATCGTGAGATATATTTACACAAACAAAGAGATACTACGTTACTCGCCGGAGATAAAGAAAAAAATAAAATATTATATGATAAATACATTTGGAGTGGAAAGAGGCTTGTCTGTTTTTGTAGTGTACTATAAAATTAAAGGATTTGGCAAACTGCTGGAGCTGCTTAAATCGAGTCAAGTAAATAAGAAGGTGGTCAAATGAAGGTAGGAATAATAACTTTTCACAGGGCGCTTAATTACGGGGCCGTTTTGCAGGCATATGCTCTTGGTAAAGCTTTGAGGAATAATAATATTGACGCAAAGATCCTGGACTACAGAAACAAACACACAGAAAACAATTATGAGATTAAGATTATTTACCCCGGTAGTAATATAATCGGAATGATAAGTAATTTGTTAACTTTTAAATATAGAAACGAAAAAAATAATAAATTTAAGCAATTCATAAGCGACTACCTCTATTTAACTGACAGTGCTCTTTTCACGTCTGCGCAATTATCCGGTACCGAATGTGATGCCTATATTACCGGTAGTGACCAGGTGTGGAACTACAAATGTTCAAATAAAACATCTTTTAGTGATAAATCATATTTCCTTGATTTTGTAAAGGATGGGAGTAAAAAGAATTCTTATGCTGCAAGCTTTGGATTTAGCGATATACCTCTTGAATATAAGGAACAGTATAAAATGTTGTTGGAAAAATATAATAAAATTGCTGTTAGAGAAAAGCAGGGGGCAGAAATAATAAAGAATTTACTAGGTAGGGAAGTTCCTGTTGTTTTGGATCCTACATTACTGCTTGATATATATGAGTGGGATAATATATCAATAAAATATAAACAGCAGGAAAAATATGTATTGATGTATCTAATGTGGCATTCTCCTTCTCTTGTTGCTTTTGCTAAAAAACTTGCAGAAGAAAATGGCTTTAAACTGCTATTTATTAGTGATTCTATACTTAAGAGAAGTGGTATTAGAAACATCCACTCTGTTGGTCCGCGTGAATGGTTAGGGCTGTTTCAGAATGCCGCTTATATTGTTACTAATTCATTCCACGGTGCTGCATTCGCTATAAACTTTAACAAGGAGTTATTTGTTGAGTATTTGCCAAAAACAAGCAAGGTTAACTCACGACTTGAAAACATTTTAGGCATGTTTGGCTTAAAGAATCGTCTAATTAAATATGGGGTAAATGAAGAGTCTGGTAAGATGATAGACTATAAAAAGGTTAATAAAACATTGAAGGAAGAGCGAGAAATATCTATGAAATATTTAATGAGTATAGTGGATAATCGTAATGAGTAGGACAAAAAAGTTTGTTTACAATAGCATTTCGGCTGCACTTGTACAAGTAGTGGCGTTAATAGTAGGTTTTATAACTCCCAGAATTATCTTGCAAACCTATGGCTCTGACATTAATGGATTGGTTGTCTCCATTACTCAGTTTATTGCTTATTTTAGTCTTGTTGAAGCCGGGCTTTCAGGAGCCGCTGTTTATGCCTTATATAAACCACTTGCAGATAATAACCGTAAAGCTGTAAATGCAATATTGTCAGCCGCAAAAAATTTCTATACATTATCCGGATATTTATTTGTAGCCTTAACATTGGGGATGGCAATTATATATCCAGTATTCGTCAAATCAGATAGTTTGGGTGGGTATAGTGTTTGTTTTCTTGTTTTCATTCTTGGGATAGCCGGAGCGTTAGAATTCTTTGCAATGGCAAAATATAGAGCATTATTGACTGCTGATCAAAAACTTTATGTTCTTTCCATCGCCTCAATAGTATCTATTGTTCTAACAGCTATTATTGTAGTGGTTTTGGCTTATTATAAAATAAATATAATAATATTAAGGTTGGCGGCTTTGACACCGGTATTATTGCGTTCCCTGATACTATATCTTTATGTAAAGCAGAAATACAAATATATAAATTATGACGAGACTCCTAACACAAAAGCATTGAATAAAAGATGGGATGCTTTTTATTTGCAAAATTTAGGAGCTATTCAGGGCGGTGCGCCTGTTGTTATTTTAACTATGTTTGTGAATTTAAAAATTGTTAGTGTGTATGCTATTTATAATATGATAATAGGAGGGATGAATGGTGTTCTTGGAATATTTATCAGTGGTTTGTCCTCATCTTTTGGGGAGATTATAGCAAAAAAAGAATTAAAAACGTTGCAGCGTACAACTGAGGAATTTGAAACATCTTTTTACGGTATCCTGGCTGTAATATATGCTGTAGCAATGGTAACCATAATGCCATTTCTAAAAATATATACAAGCGGAATAACAGATACAAATTATAATCTTCCTTTTATTGGTTTTCTCTTTGTCTTAAACGGATTACTGTATAATATAAAAACACCACAGGGAATGCTTGTAATATCAGCGGGAATGTTTAAGGAAACACGGAAACAGTCCACCATACAGGCAATAATAATAATAGTATTTGGATTTATTCTTACACCTCGCTTTGGTATTGCCGGTGTCTTGATTTCCTCTTGTTTGTCTAATTTGTATAGAGTTATTGATTTATTGTTTTTTATACCAAGGAATTTAACCAAGCTCCCTGTAAGAAAGACGTTCTTTAGACAATGCGGACTGTTTACATCCCTGATAATTGTCTGGCTGTCTTCAAGGTTTATGAATATTAATCCGCAGAATTATATGGAGTGGACTGGTTTTGCCCTTCTTCTGGGAATATATTCTATTGTTGTGGTTCTTTTAATGATCCTAGCTTTTGATAGGCATTCCCTTAAAAATGTATTTATGAGACTCAAAGTATTAGTAGGCGGAGTCTTGCACAAAAAAATGTAGAGGGGTTGTAATGATTGAGTTATATTTAAAAAAAGATGATTGCTGCGGTTGTTCTGCTTGCTACAGTGTTTGTCCTCAAGCCGCAATTTCAATGCAACCGGATGAAGAGGGTTTCTTATATCCAAAAATTGACAGAAATAAATGTACTGAGTGTAATTTATGCAAAGAAGTATGCGCCTTTCAAAATGGTTATAAAAAAATGGATAGTTACAATACACCTTTAGTTTATGCCGTTAAACATATTTCTGATGATGTTAGAAATGTGAGTTCTTCCGGAGGAATGTTCACTGCTCTTTCTGATGAAATACTTTCTCAAAATGGAGTTGTATATGGTGTGGGTTGCGACGAACAGATGGTTGTTTGCCATCAGAGAGCAACAGATGTTGTTAAGAGAGATACCTTTCGAGGCTCAAAGTATGTTCAAAGTGAAATAAGGCAAACTTTCAAGGATATACAGAGCGACTTAAAGAATGGTTTTCCTGTAATATTTACAGGTACTCCTTGTCAGACGGCTGCCTTAAGAGAATTTCTTAAGAAAATAAGTTCAAGTACAGAAAAACTTTTACTATGTGACCTTGTTTGTCATGGCGTTCCAAGTCCTCTAATATTTTCCGAGTATCTAAGGTTTTGTGAAAAAAAAGAGGGGGATAAAATAAAGCAGCATATTTTCAGGTCTAAAGTCTCTGGTTGGCACAAAAATACAGAAATGAATATTTATGAGAACGGCACAGAGGATCATAAATCGTATTCTTCCCAGCTGTATAAGGAAATGTTTTATAGCTCAATAGTTCTTCGGCCGGCCTGTCATCAATGCGTTTATACTAATATTAAAAGACCCTCGGATTTGACGTTTGCCGATTTTTGGGGAATAGAAAAAGTAATGCCGACTTTTGATGATAACAAAGGGGTTTCACTATTGCTAATAAATACCATGAAAGGGCAAAAAGCGTTTGAAAAAATAAAAAATAAAATAGCATTTATTGAAAGAGATATAAAGGAATGCTTGCACCCTCAGTTGCGGTATCCAGTCGGAGTTTCTCACCTAAGAGATAAATTTTGGAATGATTACCAGATAAGAGGGTTCAAATATGTTGTTAAAAAGTATACTAGGTATGGCATTATAAATAGAATAAAATATACCATTAGGCGTGTTTTGATAAAAATAGAGCAAATAAAAAAGTTAGTTAGGATTAATATTTAGAGGCATATTAGCAAGGTTGTGCTATCTTTGGGTTTAGAAAATATTATAAATAGTGATAAAAATCATAGAAATAAATAAAACAACAGCTAAATATCCCATGTTTGGTCAATTGGTTTGTGCATAAAAAAACCGTGTATTAAATGCAGCAAATAAAAGAAATTAAAGGAATGATTATATGTTTGCAGGTAGATATAAAAGCGGAATAGCTGTGGATTCAATACTTCTTACAGTTATAAGATTTGCAACTATCGGGTTGAGTATATTTACAACTATGCTGCTTTCTAAGAAATATTCTTTGGCTGATTATGGAACCTATTCTCAAGCAATAATTATAATTTCAATTGGCGGGTCTTTTGCTATTCTTGGTTTAACGGATGCTGTAAACTATTATTACAATAGTACGGAAAATCAAGAAATTAGAGAAAAATATATTTCTACAATGTTTACAATTCAATATATTGTAGGAGCTATATGTGCCGCAATTATATTGGTATTTCAACAATTTATTACGGAATATTTTAAAAATCCTGATCTAGTATATTTATATATATATATTGCATTTACGCCTTTGATTACCAATCTGCAGTCGATGTACCAGGTTATGTTTGTTTCAATAGGAAAGGCGAAGATTATTGGACTTAGGAACTTGATTGTTTCAATTCTAAAGCTTGGAGTGATTGCAATTGCATGTCTTGTTACAAAAAGTATTGTTACAATATTTGTTGCACTTATTATTATGGATATTATGCAACTTTTGTTTTTTGTTATTTACTTTAATAAACATGCCTTTATTATTAGACTTAAAAATACAAGGTTAAGCCTTGTTCCTCAAATATTAAAATACAGCATCCCAATGGCAGGCTACATTTTAACAAATTCTTTATTCAGAGATACTGATAAGCTTGTTATATCAAGATTGACAGATATCGAAACCTTGGCGATTTACTCGAACTGTTCCAAGGTTTTACCGTTCGATTTATTAACTATCGCTTTTGCTACAGTACTTTTGCCCTACATTACAAAATATATTTCTTTAGAGCAGCATGAAAAGAGCCAGCATTTGTTCAGTCGCTATTTGAGATTTTCCTACATTACCACGTGGATAATAGCATTCGGCGCAATTATTACCGCACCGGAGTTTATAACATTTTTATATGGTTCGAAATATAGCCCCGGGCTCTGGGTTTTTATATTGTTTATCGTTGTAGACATGGTCCGTTTTGCGAATGTTTCAATTATTCTAAGTGCCAAAGGAAAAACCAAAACTTTAATGCTATATGCCATTTTCTCACTTGTGGCTAATCTTGTACTGAGCATTACATTCTTCTACTTATGGGGAAGTTTAGGCCCTGCAATTTCAACTTTACTTATAACGCTTGTTTCGAATGTGCTACTCTTGTTGCATGGTGCGAAAATAATTAACACATCTATGTCAAAACTATTTGATTTTAAGGCCATGGGCCTGTTTATTCTTGAATTAATGTTTGTAAGTGGAGTTGCTTTATTTGTTCGCTTGTTTTTAAACAATTATTCCATCGGAAATATGTGGGTACTAATTATTTCATATGGCGTCTTTGTTTTGGGGATGAGTTTGTTTAATATTAAAAAAATAGTACTTTTAGCAAAAGAAATGAACAATATTAAATTAAAAGAATCATGAAGGTTAGCTATTCTTAACAAAATAGCGTTAGGATAAATAGCACGTTGGCAGTTCTTATATTATGAAAGGAAAAATAGTTGCTTAAACAGAGTATTTAAGGTTGTTTTGGAAGGAAAAAACTATTAAAATTAGATAAAGGAGAGTGACAGTATGTTTAAAAATAATACCTTGCTAATTACGGGCGGTACCGGCTCTTTTGGTAATGCGGTGCTGAAAAAGTTCTTAAAAACTGCTATTGGAGAAATCCGCATCTTCTCCCGGGATGAAAAAAAACAGGATGATATGCGCAAACTTTACAAAGATGAAAAGATTAAGTTTTATATCGGAGATGTCAGGGATTTGCAGTCCATAAAAAATGCTATGCACGGCGTTGATTATATCTTTAATGCGGCGGCCCTCAAGCAGGTACCCTCTTGTGAATTTTTCCCGATGGAAGCTGTTAAAACTAATGTTTTGGGGACTGATAATGTGCTTACTGCTGCTATAGAGTGCGGTGTAAAAAAGGTTATATGCCTGTCAACGGATAAGGCGGCGTATCCTATTAATGCAATGGGGATATCTAAGGCGATGATGGAAAAGGTCCTGGTTTCCAGATCTAAAACGGTGGATCCTGCCAAAACATTAATCTGCGGAACCCGATACGGAAATGTAATGGCATCAAGAGGTTCGGTGATACCGCTGTTCATTGACCAGATAAAAGCCGGACAGCCCTTAACGGTTACGGATCCTAATATGACAAGGTTCTTAATGAGTTTGGAAGAAGCGGTTGAACTTGTAGTGTTTGCTTTCAAAAATGCGGAAGCCGGAGATATTATGGTGCAAAAGTCACCGGCCTCTACTATCGGGGACCTGGCGCAGGCGGTTAAGGAATTATTTAAGGTGAAAAATCCGGTAAAAGTTATAGGCACGCGACATGGGGAAAAATTATTTGAAACCCTGCTTACCCGGGAGGAATATATAGTTGCTGCCGATATGAACGGTTATTTCAGGGTTCCTGCTGATAAAAGGGATCTTAACTATGATAAATACTTTGTGGAGGGCGATAAAAAACTATCCTCCGAAGAAGAATACAACTCCAACAATACGGAGCGGCTTAACGTTAAGCAGATAAAAGAAAAACTCCTCGCGCTTGATTATGTGCAGGATGAGCTGAAGGACTGGAAAAAATAATGAAGATACTTGTAACCGGCGCAGAAGGCTTTATAGGAAAAAACCTCGTTGCGGAACTGGAGAACGGGAGTTATACGGAAGTCTTTAGGTTTGATATTGCCACGGAACCGGCTTTATTTGAAAAGTATTGCAAAGAAGCAGAGTTTGTTTTCCACCTGGCGGGGATAAACCGCCCGCAAAAAAAAGAAGAATTTATGACGGGCAATTTTGGTTCAACCGAAAACTTGCTTAAGACCTTAAAAAAACATAATAATAAGTGCCCCGTCATGCTTTCCTCCTCTACCCAGGCCTCGCAGGATAATCCTTACGGCGCCAGCAAAAAGGCCGGCGAGGACCTTTTACTTGCTTATGGCAAGGAAACCGGTGCTAAAGTATTGCTCTACCGCTTTCCCAATGTTTTTGGTAAGTGGTGCCGTCCGAATTACAACAGTGTTGTTGCCACCTTCTGCAATAATATAGCGAGCGGTCTACCCATTCAGATAAATGATGCCGGGGTTGTGCTGAATCTTGTTTACATAGATGATGTGGTGCAGGAATTGGTGCGGGCACTAAAGGGCGGGGAAAATCAAACCGGCGCTTTTTGCGCCGTCAAAGAAGTTTACACCGTCAAAGTCGGCGAGATTGCAGATTTGATAAAGTCCTTCAAGGACAGCAGAAAAACTCTGTCAGTGCATAATATGTCCGATGCCTTTACAAAAAAATTATACAGCACCTATCTAAGTTATCTACCGGCAGACGGGTTTAGTTATCCGTTGAAAATGAATGTGGATGACAGGGGTTCCTTTACTGAATTTCTCAAAACGCCCGACCGGGGGCAGGTTTCTGTGAATATTTCCAAGCCCGGCATTACCAAAGGCAATCACTGGCATCACAGCAAGAATGAAAAGTTTTTGGTCGTAAGCGGTAAGGGCGTTATCCGCTTCCGGAAAGTAGGGACGGACGAAGTCTTGGAATACCGCGTAAGCGGGGAGAAGCTGGAAGTTGTGGATATTCCTACGGGCTATACGCACAATATTGAAAACATCGGCGAAACTGATATGGTAACGGTGATGTGGGTGAATGAATGCTACGACCCGGAAAAACCGGATACAAATATTTTGGAGGTCTGAGATGAAAAAATTAAAAGTAATGACGGTTGTCGGTACCCGGCCGGAAATAATAAGATTGTCCGCCGTTATAAATAAACTGGAAAGTTCCAAAGCTATAGAGCACATCCTGGTGCATACCGGGCAGAATTATGATTACGAATTGAACGAGGTGTTTTTTAAGGATTTAAAAATTAAGAATCCGGCCCATTTCCTTAAGGCGGCCACCGGAACAGCTGTGGAAACAATAGGAAATATACTTATTAAGATAGAACCTGTTATGGAAGAAGTAAAGCCGGACGCTTTTCTGGTGCTGGGCGACACCAACAGCTGTTTGTGCGCTCTTGCCGCAAAGAGAAGACATATCCCCGTATTTCATATGGAAGCCGGCAACAGGTGTTTTGACCAGAGAGTCCCCGAGGAAACCAACAGGAAGATAGTGGATCATATTTCGGATATTAATATGACTTACAGTGATATTGCCAGAGAATATCTTCTCCGTGAAGGGCTCCCGGCGGACAGGATAATCAAAACCGGCAGTCCGATGTTTGAAGTCCTTGCATCAAAGAGCAAAGAGATAGAAAGTTCAACGGTCTTAAAAAAACTTAAACTTAAGGAAGGGCAATATTTTGTTGTTTCAGCGCACAGAGAAGAAAACATTAATTCAGAAAAAAACTTCGAGAATCTGGTGGATAGCTTAAATATGATAGCGGAAAAATACCGTAAACCGGTAATAGTCAGCACGCATCCCCGAACCAGGAAGATGATAGAGCAAAAAAAGATAATATTTAATCCTCTTATCTCCCTGTTGAAACCTCTGGGTTTTATTGATTATGTTAAACTGCAGACAAAAGCCAAAGCGGTCTTGAGCGACAGCGGCACTATCAGTGAGGAAGCTTCTATCCTGAAATTTCCCGCGCTTAATATCAGACAGGCGCATGAGCGGCCGGAAGCCATGGAAGAGGGCTCGGTAATGCTGGTCGGTCTGGAAAAAGAAAGAATACTACAGGGTTTAGAAGTGCTGGAAACACAGAGTAAAAACACGTTGAGACCGGTGGCGGATTACATCATGCCCAATGTCTCTGACAAGGTATTAAGAATAATAATATCCTATACGGATTATATAAACAGAGTGGTTTGGGGAAAATAACAACCTCCCCGGTTAGGAGAAAAACATGAGCATTACCAACGCAGTAAATGTAATAGGTTTAGGTTATATAGGTCTTCCTACGGCTCTTATGCTTGCCTCGCGGGGTGTAAAAGTTGTTGGTACGGACTTTAACAAGGAACTTGTAGAGACGCTAAAGTCCGGAAAAATGACTTTTGAGGAAGAGGGCATAAAAGAGCTGTTTCAAACTGCTATAAACAAAGAAATTCAATTTACTACAGAATATATTTCTACTGATACCTATATCATTGCCGTACCGACCCCCTATGAGAAGGTCAGCAAAAAAATAGACGCAAAATATGTTATAGCTGCGACGCACAGCGTTATGAAGGTGTGTCTTAAAGGCGCAACCCTGGTGATAGAATCCACAATTTCCCCCGGCACCATAGATAAATTCATCCGGCCGGTTATAGAAGCCGGAGGTTTCACGATAGGACAGGATATTAATCTGGTGCATGCGCCGGAACGCATTATCCCCGGGAATATGGTGTATGAATTGGTCAATAATTCCCGGACCATAGGTGCTGATAATAAGCTTGTGGGAGAAAAAATAAAGAAGTTATACAGCTCTTTTTGTAAAGGTGAGATTGTAGTTACGGACATCCGGACGGCCGAAATGACCAAGGTTGTGGAAAACACTTACCGGGATATCAATATTGCCTTTGCAAATGAATTAACAAAGATTTGCCGCGCCGATAATATGGATGTCTATGAGATTATTCGTATCGCAAATATGCACCCGCGGGTCAAGATCCTTCAGCCCGGTCCCGGAGTTGGCGGGCATTGTATATCTGTTGATCCGTGGTTTTTAGTAGGGGACTACCCCGGGCTTGCAAATATAATACTGACAGCGAGAAATATTAATGATTCTATGCCTGCTTTTGTACTGGAAAGAGTTCATCAGATAATGAAGGAAAAAAATATGTCCGACCTCACGAGGGTGGGTTTGTATGGTTTGACCTATAAAGAAAATGTAGATGATGTCCGGGAAAGCCCGACTCTTCAACTACTGGAAGCCATGGAAAAGCGTCTGGCTCCTGCGCCGAAAGTATATGACCCGTTTGTAAAGAAAGATATTGTAAAAAATCAATATCACAATCTGGAGGCCTTCCTTAGAGAGGTTGATTTAGTTGTCATAATGGTAGCCCACAATGAGATTAAAGAAAATATGGATAAACTGGAAGGAAAGGTCATTTTAGACACTAGAAATACATGTGATACTGAAGGAACTTACACGCTTTAAGAAAAAGACAATATGTTTTGCATAACAGCTGATTAAGTCAGATTGCGAGACAAATAATAAGCACGGTAAATGTAAAATACACTTTTAAGGAAATCACATATGAAAATAATGGTAACAGGCGGCGCCGGGTTCATAGGTAGTAATTTTATAGGATATATGCTTTCAAAGTACCCTTCTTATTCTATTGTAAACTATGACAAACTCACCTATGCCGGAAATCTGGCTAACCTTAAAAATCTGGAGAAAAACTCTAGGTATAAATTTGTAAAAGGTGATATCTGTAATGCTGTTGCAGCCGGAAAAGCCATGCGAAATTGTGATGCCGTTATTAATTTTGCCGCCGAATCACATGTGGACAGGTCTATTAAGAAACCTGCTGATTTTGTTAAAACCAATTTTATGGGTGTGCATGCTATGCTGGAAACAGCCAGGCAGCAGAAAGTTAAGAAATTTATTCAAATAAGCACGGATGAAGTATATGGCAGTGCTCTTAAAGGCGCATTTTCCGAGACCGACAACCTGAATCCTTCCAGCCCTTACTCCTCAAGTAAGGCGGGGGCAGATCTTCTGGCCAGATCCTACTATACAACCTTTGGATTCCCTGTGGTAATCACAAGAAGTTCTAACAATTACGGACCTTATCAGTATCCGGAAAAACTTATCCCCTTTTTTATTGCTAATGCTTCAAGGAATCATAATCTGCCGGTATATGGGAGCGGAAAGAATGTAAGGGATTGGATATATGTAGAAGATAATTGCTGCGGTATTGATCTGGTTTTACACAAGGGAAAAGCCGGAGAGATCTATAACATCGGCGGAGGCAACGAGAAAACTAATCTTGAAATCACTGCGCTGATACTTACATATACAAACAAACCAAAGACGCTCATAAAATATGTTAAAGATCGTTTGGGTCATGACTTCCGGTATGCCCTGGATACAAAAAAAATTGCCAAGCTGGGTTTCAAAAATAAAAACACCTTTAAAGAGGGAATTAAAAAAACCGTGGACTGGTACCTTAACAATAAATCCTGGTGGCAAAAATTAAAATAGAGTTTTAAATGCATTATAAGCAAAAGCGGGCTAATTTACTTGCGTTTTTACTTTAACTCGTGTTATAAAAATCATTATCAGGTAATTAATTCCTATAAAAGAAGCTCTAAAAAAAGGAGCCAAAAATGGTATTAACACAATTCAAAGACAAAAAGATCCTCATTACCGGCGGTTTGGGCTTTATAGGAAGTACTCTTTGTATCAGGTTAGTTAAACTGGGTTCAAAAATAACTATTCTTGATTCAATGATGCCGGGGCACGGTGGTAATATATTCAATATTGCTCCGGTGAAAAATGATGTTGAAATTATTGAAGCAGATATCAGGGATGAAGAAATAATTAATAAAGCAGTGAAGAATAAACATTATATCTTTCATCTTGCCGGCCAAAATGACCATGTACTTAGTTTGACTAACCCTTTTCCGGACATTGATATTAATATTAAAGGTTCCGCCGTTTTATTGGAGGCCTGTAAGAAAAACAATAAAGACGCAAGAGTTGTATATACAGGAACCAGGGGAGAGTATGGTTCAGCAACAAAACTCCCGGTTAACGAAGAAACACCCTTAAATCCTAAGGGCATTTATGAGTTATCCAGCTTGACCGCGCAAAAGATGTTTAAGATTTACAATGATAATCACGGTGTAAAGTCTGTTACCCTCCGTTTGACCAATATTTACGGCGAGCGGGCGCAAATGAAGCACTCGCGTTTCGGGGTGGCAAACTGGTTTGTAAGAGTTGCTCTGGATAATGGGACCATTAAAGTATTTGGCGACGGAAAAATAAAAAGGGATTTTGTGCATGTTGAGGATGTGGTAGACGCTATTTTGCTTAGCCCTCTGACTGAAGGAGCGCTGGGCGAAGTTTTTAATATCGGCAGTGATAAACCCAGCTGTTTTCTTGAACTTGCAGAGACTATAATAAGCACTGCAGGAAAAGGAAAATGGGAGTATGCGCCTTTTTCCGCAGAGAGAGCGGCTCAGGAGCCAGGAGATTTCTATTCAGATATTTCGAAAGCAAGAAAAATTCTCGGCTGGGAACCTAAGATTTCCTTGCAGGACGGAATAAGGAGGACTGTAGAATTTTATGCAAAAAACAAAGAGCACTACTGGTAAAAATAGTACTGTTCCTTTTGGTGACATTAAGCGCGAATATAAAGAAATAAAAAAGGAAATTGATGCGGCGGTTATGGAAACGCTCAAGTCGGGATATTTTGTTCTGGGAGAAAAGGGAAAAAATCTTGAAACTGCTTTTGCTGCCTATATTGGCAAAGGCAGCTTAGGCGTAGCTGTTAATTCCGGCACAGATGCTCTAAAGCTGAGTCTGATGGCGGCAGGGGTAGGGGTTGGCGATTATGTTATTACGGTCCCGAATACAGCGGTGCCTACCGTATCCGCTATCAGTGATGTCGGAGCCGTTCCCTTGCTTTGCGATATTGATGAAAAAAGCATGACTATATCTGCTGACAAACTTGGAGAGTTGCTAAAACAAAATAAAAGAAAACTTGGCAAAAAGCTGAAAGTAATAATTCCTGTGCATCTTTACGGGCAGAGCTGCGAAATGGATAAGGTGATGAAGCTGGCAAGCGAAAATGGTCTGCTTGTTATTGAAGACGCCTGCCAGGCGCACGGGGCCGCATATAAGGGTAAAAAAGTCGGTAATTTCGGAGCCATGACAGCTTTTAGTTTCTATCCGAGTAAGAATCTCGGGGCCTATGGCGACGGCGGGATGATAATTACCGGTTCGGAAAAAATGAAAGATAAGCTGGTTATGCTTAGAAATTATGGTCAGAAGCAGAGGTATTATCACGAAATAATAGGAGTTAACAGCAGATTGGATGAGTTGCAAGCGGCTATCTTGCTGGCAAAATTGAAACACCTGGATGCGTGGAATAAAAGAAGAATGGAAATTGCGGCAAGGTACACAAAAGCAATAAAGAACCCGGAAATAGAAAAACCCCTTGTTAGCAAGCATGCAAAACATGTTTTTCACTTGTATGTGATAAGGACTGACCGGCGCGATGAATTAGCCGCTTACTTAAAAGAAGCCAAAATAGGCACACTAATTCATTATCCTGTTCCGATCCATCTGCAGAATGCATACAAAAGTCTGGGCTACAAACCCGGCGCCTTCCCTGTTTCAGAGCGGAATGCAAAAAGAATTTTGTCTTTGCCGGTCTTCCCGCAATTAACAAATACAGAAATTGCTCGGGTTGCGGAAGTAATAAATAGTTTTTAAAAATAAAAATAAGGCGGAGGCGGCTTGAAAAAGTATTTCTGTACCTATTTTGACGCAAACTTTATCGTTAAAGGTCTTACTATGCACCGGTCTCTCCTGAAATACGAGACCGCTTTCAAACTCTTTATACTTTGTTTTGATGCGCATACCTATGCCCTGCTTTCGAAAATGAATCTGCAAAGCGTGGAATTAATCAAGCTGGAAGATTTTGAAGACGAAGAGCTCTTAAAAGCAAAACAAACCAGAAATAAAGTTGAATACTACTGGACCTGTACCCCTTCGCTGCCCTTATATATCTTGAATAAAAACCCGGAAATAAATTTAATAACCTACCTGGACTCCGATTTGTTTTTCTTTTCCGGGACGGATGCGATCTTTGAGGAGTTTAATAACAGTTCAATCTTGATAACCGAACACAGGTATGCCAAGGTCAACAAGTACCAGGAAAATAAAAACGGGAAGTACAACGTGCAGTATCTTACTTTTAAAAGAGATCCGGAGGGTTTAAAAGCTCTTGGGTGGTGGAGAGACCGCTGTATAGAGTGGTGCTATCAAATTCCCGAGGGGAATAAAATGGGGGATCAGAAATATCTGGATGACTGGACCAGCAGATTTAAAAATGTTTGTGTCTTACAAAATATCGGCGCCGGTCTTGCTCCCTGGAATATTGCGCAGTATAATATAAATATCAGAGCGGGCGAAAGCTATGTAAATGACACCAAACTGATATTTTATCATTTTGGTACTTTCACTATACTCAATAATAGTTTTATCTGTTTGTCTGCCTATAAACTGAGAAAAACCGACAAGCTCCTTGTTTACAAACCCTATATTGATGCTCTGGAAGAAACCTTTCAAACTATAAAACGCTTTGAGCCTGATTTTAGTCATTATAACAAGAAAATTAAGATTAAAAGATTAAAAGAATTAATTTGGCTGGTGAAATCGATTCTTAATCTTTTCATCTAAAATACAGTCACAAAAACGGTGCCGGGAAAGCGGTCTGCCGGCTAGAAAGACAATAAACTGTGAGGTACATAACTAAAAATGGATGCAACCAAAACATTTATTATCGTTAGTTTAAAATACAATGTCGGGCTGTATAAATACTTTAAGTTAATAGGTAACAGTGTCTCAAAAGAATATAAAGTAGAATACCTCCTGAATAAAGAGTATCAGAAGCTTTCCGGTGCCTCGGACAATAATTGTTTGTATCTTTCGTCAACAGGCAAGCTCAATGCAATCATTCAATATTTGTTCTTTCCGGTTTTCTTGGTCAAGCTAAAGAAAATAATAGATAAGACAAAACCCGGGTATGTGCTTTATTATAACTTCCACCCCAGCAACCTACTTGCAGCCTTGTATTTTGGTTTGGCCTACCCGAAGATTAAGCAGGTAAACTTTATTCACAGTACTCCCGGCTTTCCGAGAAATATATACGCCTTGAATAGGCGGGCGGTTCTACTGGTTCACGATATGCTGCAGACGGTTATGGTTTTTATTTGTAAATATGTTGTCTTGCCGTCACAATATTCTTTTGAAACCTTCAGAAAAACATTCCCCCGGCTCAAAGATAAGGCGTTGAAAGCGCATTTATTGGTTCCCGGAAGGAAAGCCGACACAATAAACACTAATAAGATATATTTTTCCTATATCGGACATATAAACAATACCACCGGTTTTGATGTCTTTATTAATTTAGTGAAATATGCTATTGATAGAAACGAAAACTTTGAATACTGTATAGCCACTTCAACATTAGCCGCCGCCAAATATCTAAATGGTTTAGATCCAAAATATCTCAGACATATAAAGGTTATTAACAAATCCTATATTTCTGACAGTGAAATAGAAAAAGTACTGGATGAAAGTATTTGCTTATTCAAATTTGTTAAATTTGTTGAGCAAAGCGGAAACATTCCGTTTGCATATTCCTTTGGCACTGCAATAATAGGCTCAAGCGCAGAGGGAATTAAGCAAGACATAAAGGCCGGAATTACAGGCTATACCATTGACAATATCAACGATATGCCAGAAATAATAAACAAAATGCATCTTATCAAAAATAATATTAAAAATATTTCGCTCAACTGTAGAGAGCTGTATAAAAAAGAGTATTCTCAAGAATGCTTTGCTAAATATTACAACTGGCTATAGTTCTCTTGTGGGGAAATAAAAGGAAAAATGAAAATACTAATGCTGCCCAGATATTTTCCCCCTGAAATCGGGGCGGAGGCCACTCTTTTTTATGAATTGGCCGAAGGTATGAAAAAAAGAGGACATACGGTAAAAATTATCACCAATTTCCCCTGGTATAATCTTAATGAAGTTCCGGAGAAATACAAGAAGGGACTGTATCTCAGGGAAGAGTTGAGTGGTATTGAAGTAAGAAGACTAAGAATTCCCACTTTTGGTCCAAAAAAAATCAGAATGGCACTCGGACATATAACTGTGCCGTTTACAACGCTTCTTGCGGGTTTTTTTGCTGAAAAACCGGATATTATTTACGCTTACTCACCTCCTTTATTTATGGGCATTACGGGCTGGCTGATAAGCAAAGTAAAAAGAGTTCCTTTTATTCTCGGGGTCCAGGATTTGCATCCGCAATGCTACATTGATCAGGGTGTACTTAAAAATGCTTTCATAATTCGGGTGTTT
>Ga0265593_1000168_pt1 | contig 43817 bp, 36 predicted proteins | sample saktaG_8_FD_190136 | JGI IMG/M metagenome (GOLD analysis project Ga0265593, IMG submission 190136) | Saline water microbial communities from Sakinaw Lake, British Columbia, Canada - sak_2011_5_24_36m | ecosystem: Environmental > Aquatic > Non-marine Saline and Alkaline > Saline ... | reverse complement strand
CGCGGGGGGTGCTTCATTGGCTCCGAGTCTGTGATCATTGCCTGCGTCTGCTACTGCGGCGCGAAGTACGCCTCCAAATTTGTTCACTCCGAAAAGAATCGCGCCAATGGTGATTAGAAAATTAATATTCTTTAGCGGTGATTTTGACGGCTCTAAATAATTTATTCCCGTCTCATCGCCCAGCGACCAGTTGAGATGTTTGCCTGAACCGTTAACCCCGGCCATAGGTTTTTCATGGAGACAGGCAACCAGGCCGTGCTTTCTTGCCACCTTATGCATAATATCCATCAGTTTTAGATTATTGTCGATGCCCAGATTTGACTCGTTGTAAAGCGGCGCAATTTCAAACTGGTTGGGCGCAACTTCATTGTGCCGGGTCTTTGCCGGTATCCCTCTTCTATAAAGCTGGATATCGAGGTCTTCCATAAAGTTAAGTACTTTATCTTTTATAGAGCCAAAATAATGATCTTCCATCTGCTGGCCTTTCGCCGGCACCGCGCCAAAGAGAGTACGGTTGCAAATAAAAAGATCCGGGCGGGTATCATAGAGCTCTTTGTTAAAGAGAAAATACTCCTGTTCCAGCCCTACATAAACTTTTATTCTTTTTGAAGTCCGGTTGCCAAGGAGCCGTTGAAGTTTAATTGCTTCTTCCGTTAAAGCTCTCTGGGAACGTAGGAGCGGGGTCTTAAGATCAAGAACTTCTCCCGTCCAGGAAAGGAAGACCGAAGGAATCACGAGCGTCTTTGCCTGCTCGGATTCCAGCAAAAATGCCGGCGAGGTCGGATCCCAGGCAGTATAGCCGCGGGCTTCAAAGGTGGACCTTATGCCGCCGGAAGGAAAAGAAGAAGCATCCGGCTCTGATTGAATGAGTTGGGAAGCAGATAATCTTTCTATAATATCGCCGTTCTCGTCATAGGTGATGAAGGAGTCGTGTTTCTCCGCAGTACCGCCTCTTTGGGGCTGGAACCAGTGCGTAAAATGTGTGGCGCCGCTTTCGATAGCCCACTCTTTCATGGCATGCGCGACATCTCCCGCTATGTCCTGGTCGAGAGATTTACCTTCTTCGATGGTTTCCATAAGCTTATAAAAAACTTCCTTACTAAGCTTTGCCTTCATTATTTTTCTATTGAATGTGAGTTCTCCAAAAATCTCGCTGGCCTTAATCATAAATTCCTCCTCTAAGTATTTTATTGGCGCCTCTGCCCTTTTGGATATTTTTTCCATTTCTTTGTCTTTTTCCCCGCTCCCGCGGTAAAACCATCATGGTTTGAAAGACTAGAGGTATTATAACAAAGCTTATCTTGTTTGTCAAGCCTTAAAGACGCGTATTTCCGTATATTTGCATATAAATATCTTATATTTATGCATATTGCAGTAATTAAGATACCTGTTATGCCTGTTTTATTGTAATATTGCTATATTTACCTCTTTAACAAGTTATTGCAAAAACCTATAACTATAAGCCCTTTTGCCAGCTTCTACAATAAATCAGGAAAAATTTGGTGTTTTTAAGGGAGTTTTCTAAAATTCTGTGTGAAATAGAAAATTCCGTTAGCCTTGCCGGAGCAAAACTAACGGAATATAGAAAGCTGCCTTTAGGAAAAACCTTTTTACTATTCAGGATATGTTTTATTTTCACCCGTAAGCACCGGAGCCAGCATCTCCGCAATAGTAATATGTCCCATGAAATCAGGGTGAAACATATTTGCATAGATACTGTACGCAAACTTCTCTCCGCGGTAACCGGAGAATTTGGTAAGGTCAAATGCTGCGACCTTTTCCTCTTTTGCCAGTTCTTTGAGAGTTTTAGTGATCTCTTCCATACTATCCGAAGTGCCGTTGCCAAACGGTATGCCTATAAGAAGTATATTTTTTGTTTTTTGTTTTGTTTTCGTAATCAGCGCTCTCATATCTTCTTTCCATTTGGAAATAGAGGCACCGCCCGCCAGATCGTTGCCGCCATACTGCAGGATCGCCAGATCCCCGCTAGAAAGTTCCGGAAGCAACTCTTTATCTATAACGGTAAGACCGCGCGCAGCAGTCCAGCCGCCATGCCCGGAGGCCTTGTAGGTTATTCCCTTGTAACCAAAATATTCTTCCCATAATCTTGCCAGGTGCGCGTAATACATAAAGCCTTCAGCTTCCGGTACATTGTTCAAGCCCCAGCTTCCTCTAAACCTCTGCGCTCCTGCAGTAACAGAATCTCCGAGCGCTGCAATCTTGAAAGGTTTTTTTGCCTTGGCGCTTTTTAGAAGAGTTGCAAGATTTTCCGCACCAATGATCACATCCTTGCTGGTAATGGTTTCATCCACCCCTGTTTCAGGGGTAATAGCCGGGCTGTCTTTAAATTCGCCTTTTTCAAAACCGATACGGTCCAAAATCAACCAGGTTTTTTTCTCGATAGGGCTTGTTACGGCAACCATCATCTGCCAGGGAAGTTTGGGAGCATCCGGTGTGGCGTGCAATTTTTCCCAGGCAATGTCATATTTTTTCCAGGAAGTACCGATCTCACAAGGTATACCGCAAAAATTAATTTTCAGGGCCTCGGAAGCTTTTGCGTAAAAAGTCATACCTGCAGTACCTTTCATTAGAGCTTTATATTCCATGCCCAGCAAACCTTTACTGCCGGGGTAAAAGACGGCTTTATAAGCTACACCGTCCGTAACGGAGTCCATGGTCGCCCAAACTTTGGTCTTTAACGGAAGAACATCTGTGGCCTTACCCAAATCGGGTCTGAACCACAAACAGGTGTTTTCCTCAGTATCCTCTCCGCCCATACCTATCGGAATAAACGGTCCTGCTGCAAAACTTGTAATGAAAACAAAGAAAAGAAGCGTTGAAAACAGAAAATACTTAGCTTTTAACATTTTACCCTCCGGGTATATTTTCGCTTGTTTATTATAGCAAATAATAGGTTAAAAAACTTTTTTGGAGAAGGTTATGGTTTATAATTTCAGTCCATTTGAAAGAGCCGCGCTATTTCGCTGACAAACTCCGTAAAATACTTAGCTCCGGACGCTGTCACTATTCGATCGCTGACAACTACACCATCTTTCATGGTAAGGCTTTGTATTTTGCCCAGCTCATAGCCGGTCTCTTCTTTTTCCGGCGTAGCCGCAACGCGACTGACCAGAAGCTCAGCCCGACCCAGTACGGCCTCTGCCTCGTTTACGGCCGCCAGCACTTTTCCGTCATTGTAAAGTCTTCTGAGCGTGTTTCCGATATCGCGGTTATCTTCTACTGCCTTAGGATCACAAATAAAGACCACTATGTCGTAAAATTGATATTCTATTTCTGAAATAAGGATATCCGCGCCCCTGTCTTTTTCATTCAGCTTTTTCACCTTGCCCGCAGTAACAATTTCGGCACCTCTTTCAGATAAAAGTATTTTCAGTTCTTTGGCTTTTTCCCTGTTTTCGGTATCAGAAACGAGCAGCACTCTTCGCCCGCTCAAGCGTCTTTTTTCCGCGAAGCGCCCGAGAATTTCGCCTATATTCATTTTTTTGTTCGCTTCCATGCCATAAACACTGCCACTCTGTATTTCACCTTTGATAAAGTCTATTTCTGATGCGATTTTGCCGTCGCGGGAAAAAGCGGTTAATTTTCCGTTAAGTTTGCCGTCGGTATAGTTTGAGGAAGAAGAAACCCTGCCGCTCCTGAAGTAACTTGTGGTAGGGCCGTTTCTTTTTCCGTCTTTATAGGTTTCAAGCAAGCGCAAAATACCATCTTCATCAAATATTTTAACGGAACCGTCGGGTATGGCCCCGCTTATAAGCTCGGCTTTTATGCCGTAATAGGGCGAAAAGGAAAGAACTGTAAGTGTCATGCCCAGGTCTTTCGGTATCTGGCATTCTTCACGGGCAACTTCCGTGCCGCTTTGATCAGAGTAAACGGAAAAGACCTTCTCGCCTTCTTTTAGCATTTTACGCGAAGTTTCCGCAGGAAAAACAAACAACGGCAGGGAGAGTATAAGAATAAGTATGGCGGCTTTTGCGCGTAGGTTTTGAATCATAATATAGTATATATTATAGAAAGTAGATTAGACAAGCCTAAAAAAACCGCTCTCAAATGTCAATATTGAAAAATAAAAGGGGACTGTTTTAAGTAACAATCCCCTTTTTGTGCTTTTTTGTATTTCTTTTCTAGGCTGTTTTAAGAATATCCTTTAAGTCTTCCTCTGCTGTTTTTATAGGCTTTATATCAAAGTTTTTCACTAAAAATGCGAGAATGTTAGGTGAAATAAATGCCGGCAGAGACGGCCCGAGGCGGATACCTTTTATCCCGAGTGAAAGCAGTGAGAGCAGGATAACCACGGCCTTTTGCTCATACCAGGAAAGCACCAGGGAAAGAGGCAAGGAATTTACATCGGTTTTAAAGGCCTCAGCAAGAGCCAGGGCAATTTTAACGGCAGAGTAAGCGTCATTACATTGGCCTACATCCAGAAGCCTCGGTATTCCTCCGATATCCCCCAGGTCAAGGTAGTTAAACCTGAATTTACCACAGGCAAGAGTAAGAATTATCGTGTCTTTTGGAGTTTTTTCGACAAACTCGGTATAATAGTTTCTTCCGGGCTTGGTCCCGTCACAACCCCCTACCAGAAAGAAATGCTTTATCGCACCGGATTTAACCCCGGCTATTACTTTATCCGCAACAGAAAGCACGGCATTTCTGCCGAAGCCCGTGGTCAGAGTTTTTCCTGCAGTCTCTTTGAAACCCTTCAAGACTTTTGCTTTGTTTATCAACTCACTATAATCAGAATGTTTAACATGTTTAACCTGCGGAAAAGCAACCAGACCGGTGGTATAGACCCGGTCAATATAGCCGGTTCGCGGTTTCTGTATGCAGTTGGTCGTAAAAAGGATAACAGCCGGAATATTATCAAATTCTTTCTGCTGGTTCTGCCAGGCCGTTCCAAAATGCCCCGCCAGGGACTTGTATTTTTTCAATCCGGGATAACCGTGCGCAGGAAGCATCTCGCCGTGAGTGTAAACATTGACTCCGGCTTTTTCTGTAAGTTTTAGTAATTCCTCCAGATCCACCAGGTCGTGACCGGAAACAATTATTGCAGGGCCTTCTTTAACGCCGGTGGAAACAACCGTCGGGACCGGATGTCCGAATCTTTCCGTGTGGCCCGCATCCAGCAGTTCCATTACTTTTATATTGACCTGCCCGCATTCCATATTTAACGCTACAAGTTCTTCAAGTTTAACATCCTTTTTTATCAGGGCCGCAAGAGCTTTGTGAAAATACGCATATACCCCTTCATCCTCTTTTCCCAGGCTGTAAGCGTGGTTGGCGTAAGCCGCCATTCCCTTGAGACCGTAAGTGAGCAATTGTTTTACGGAACATATGTCTTCGTTTTCGTTTTCTTTTAATATTCCGTTCTCGCTGCCGTCCTCTTCCATCTCGCCAAGAGTTTCGGGCGGGATATATTTAGCCGCATCGGGAAGTGCCTGTTCTTTGAAAGCCGCCTTCGCTGAAGAAGAATAAATATCCAGCGTTTTTTTTCTTATTACTTCACCTTCTCTTATTATTGTTTCAAGACGTTCCGGGTCAAAGTTTACATTAGTAACGGTGGTAAAAAGCGCATCCACTGTGAACCTGTTAATGACCCGGTCAATTTGCGCTTTATTTTTTCTTGCTTCATCCGCAAGATAACCGATGCCTTTCAATTGATAAATTATCAAGTCCTGTAAAAAAGAAACCTCCGGGACTTTCCCGCACACGCCGGAATTACTGCACCCCTTACCGCCTGCCGCCTGCTCACACTGATAACAAAACATAATTTCCTCCTTTGACCTTGCTTTCTTTATTTCCTGTTAAATGATACCATATTGGTATCATATTAACTATGATGTTTATCAGTGAGCAAAATAGGGGATTTTCCTCGCGCCTCTATTTCAGGTAGAGACCTTTTTCTACCGACTTTTTAAGGAGTTTTCCGGCGTAAACGGGGTCATCGTGGAGTATGTTCAGACCCGTGCCGTCTTTTTGCCAGGAAGTTATGCCTTTTACAAGGTTATTGCGGCAATATTTGATTTCCGGGAGGTTGGCAATATATGAAAACACTGAAAATAGAACGGCTAAAATGAGAAGGTATTTGTAATATCTATTTACTGTATTTTCCTTATATAACTCTATGAAAGATATGTAAACCAGAGCAAAAATGAATACGGGAATGACCCGGTATCTGGAAGCAAAAGCCTGCATGGGCCCTATGCCGCTCCTGGTGACGGCTGCGGCAAAAGCAGTAAGGAAAAATAAAATGAATATTGTAAAAATTGCGGGATTTAAACGGTAATACTTTTTTTTGATCAAGAAAATAAAATAGGTGACCACTCCGGCGCCGATGAGCGCGCAAAATATCCGCATTATTGTTTCCGCACTGCTCCCGAACAGGTTCTTCATATAAAAGACATTTAAAACTACGGGCGAACCGAGAAAAACAAAAAAGAATTCCAGCACTGACTCAGGTTTCACGGCATAATAAAGCTTGTCATGCACGGGTACGGTATAGCCGTAAAAATACAATATATATAGAAGCGCGGAGGCGGCGGTCCACCAAAAGGCAGAGCTGTTTCTTTTAACTATAAAAAGGCAGCTAATGGCTGCCGGCAGCACAAAAAGACCGTTGCCTGAAGCTAAAACGGCCAGCACGGCAAAAGAAAAAGCTGATAGTTCCCGGAAGAGACCTTCTTTTCTCAGCAAAACCAGGGCCAGCAAAGAAAAAGCCAGACAGGAAATATTTTGCACGGCGGAGGTTGCCCAGAACATAGAGCCGGTAAACTGCGGCACGGTCAGAATAATAATTGCGGGCAAAAAATATTTTACTTTCTCACTTTTCTTTTTAAAAGAAAGGTAAACAGCGTAAATCGCAGGAAGTAACAGGAGGTTGCCGGCATAGAGAAGCAGTTTAAAATCCATACAACCGTTTACTTTAAATACCAGCAGTGAGACCAACCGGTTGAAAACTATTCTGTGTTCATTCAGCTGGGAAAATAAAAGTTTTATTTTTTCAGAAAAACTCTCTGCGGACAGGAAAGAGCCGAGAAAACCCAGAACCGAAGAAAAATCGTCGGAAAGCGGGATGTTTTCGGCAAATAAATATACCGAAAAATAATACAGGGCTAAAGGCAGTAAAAGCAGGATCCCGTATAAATATCCCGGCGCCTTTTTAGCTGTAAAAGCTTTTTTTCTCATTAAGCCGTCCAGAGCCAAACAATGTCTTTTAACTCCCAGTTGTTATTTTCTTTCTTAAATATATAGAGGTTGCCTTCAGCGCAAAGATAATCGTGCATGCCAAACAAGCAGATCATAGCTTCTGTTTTAGTTTTGTTAAAACCTGCTCTGGAGACCAGTGTTTCTCCCGAGGAACCGGGATACTTTTTATAAAATGCCTCCCACCCCGTGACAGAGGTGCCATCACCGTCAAAGGCATTTTCCAACTCCGGACTGCTTACCGTTTTAACCTGTATTTCAGTTTTTATCTTTTCCGGTTCATAAGCATAATTTCGTTTATTCCTAAGGAGAAAATCGCCGAGCATAAAGGCATCGACACCTTCAAGATCCCCTTCCGGGGTCTTAAAGTACTCTTCATTTTCCATTATAAATTCGTTTTCTGTCTCCCGTTGCAGGAGCAGATAATCCGCTTCCGGATCAGCTGTATAATCAAGTAAAAACCCCAAAAGCCCGTACTCTTCGGCGGATATTATTTCTTCCATGTTTTTCCCCTTTTTCAATTTTTGCGTTTTGAATTAATTTTTCTTTTGTTTTCGGCCGCCTTGATCCTTCTTTGCGCAATCTCTCCCTTGAGTTCGCGTATTGCGTCTCTCGCAATCCAATTTGCTGAGCTTGACCCCTGTCTTAGCAGCCGTTTACAAAGTTTTAACGCCGACCTGTTCAGCCCGCGACTTCTTTTGCCGATGTTCCTGAGCGCCCAATTTACGGCTTTTTTGACAAAATTTCTTTCATCAAAAGCCCCTTCTATTATATAGGGATAAAATTTCTCGAATTTTTCATCGGATGAAACAAGATCATGCAGAGCCAAGCCCGCCATAAGGGAAAAAGCAGCCCGTTTTTCATATTCCGGCTTTCTTTTGCTCCATTCTTTGGCTTTTTTCCAAGCAAGAGGGCTCAGGTCAAAGAGGTTGGTTGTTGCCGAGTCAGTCACATCCCAGGAATTAAAACCTTTAACCCAACTTTCCATTTGCGCTTCCGTTACCCGGGCAGGGTCATCAATTATTGAAGCCAGGACTTTACATTCGTGAATACCTGTCTTATAAAGAGAAAGTGCGAGTTTATGGTCTGTACCTATCCGCCCTGCAAGGCGGCGGAGTTCCGGAATAGAAAGTCCGTAGGTTTTCTCGATATTAATACCAAAATGAAGCATCCCCTTAAGATTGGCTTTATTTTTATTTTCTTTTAAAAATATGAGTACTTCTTTTAGTGTCATAACTTAAGTATACAATAAACCGGACAAAAGTGGAAGAATTGAGAACAAAAAAAACTTCCGGAAAACAAAATATCGTTTTCCGGAAGACCTAAATAGAAACTTTATTAAAATACTCTACTAAAAACCCTGAAAGTGCAATATTAGCAAAGACAGTGTCCGACCCGGGCAGTGCATTTCGGGCAGCGGTCCACCATCGTGGCAAGCTTATAGCCTTTTGCTTCTGCGGGACCAAGCAGCATGTATTCAGCCGGAACTCTTGACCCTTTATACAATATTTCCACAGTTAGCAAATTTCTTGCCGGAACTTCAGCCGCAAGAAGTGAAAAAGCTTTTCTACCGGGATCTGCTTTCTCCGGAGTCACTTTCCAGCCTTTCGGCGTTATCAGCTTTACTTCAGTTTCCACCGGAGCATTATTCTCCAGCACAGAAACTTCCACAGCTTTTTTTATACCGGGGTAAAGCACGGGGTCGCCGTTGTAGTGCAGGGTAATCTTCAAACCTTTTCTTACCAGGATTGAAGAGAGAGGGTCTATAAGCAGGGTTTTTCTCGCTTTTTCATTCCGGAAAAGCAGCGACAAAATATCTTTGGGCAGAACCGTCTTTTCCGCAAACTCCACGGTATCGGAATATTTTTGATATCTCTCGGTCTGTTTAAGCATTCTTTCAGAAAGTTCTTCTATTGTTTTAGGAGAGTTAAATTTCCCGGTGTATTTATGCAGGACAATATTTTCCCCTATGGGCTTAAGCCATTTTGCGGGGATGGACTTTCTGCCGCCGATGATTCCGAGCAGCGAGCCCAAAGTGGCGCCGGTACAGTCCGTATCATAACCGCAATTTACCGCTTTGCATAATTTATCTTCAAAACTTTTTCCGTAGAGCCAGCCCAGTATAGTAAAACCGTGATTCGGCACGGCGTGGCAGGGATGATTGCCCGCATAGGCGTCTACCAACCTGTTCCTCGCATCCGCCCAGAGAACTTTATTTTCATAACACCAGACTGCGTCCCGAATAACACGGGAGATTTCGCTGTAGCAGGGGATCATAGCCAAACCGATGTTGATAAGTGTTTTAGGGTCGCTTTCGACAAAAGCTGCGCTCTCCACGGCAGCCCAGAACATCTCACCGTAAAGTCCTTCCCCGCCCGTATGATCAAGAACAGAATCTCTCCACGCCATTTCTGCCGCTGCCTGCGGATTTGCCGGATACAAGCAGGCCCAGATCTCGCTTCTTATAGGAGAACCCATATTATCTATGAAAAAATTTTCAAAACAACCCGAAATGGGCGGCATCAAACCGCGGTCAAGATTCCTCGAACAAAAGCCATACTCGTCCCAGGGATAGATAGCGGCATATTTTTTCCAGATATCCGCAAAATCCTCGACTTCGGGTATTCTTTCCGTGTCTTCCAGAAGTTTAAGCCAGACGAGTTGCAGATCAAGATCATCGTTCGGCGCCGAACCGGTAGGAACGGGGTGATAGAATTCGAGATTGTTCACATACTTACTCGCCTCATAAGGGGCGCCCAGCGTACCGCCTATATTTTTTCCCAGCCAGCAGGCATACATCTTGCTGTAGTACTCTTTTTTACTTAGTTGAATTTTTTTCATAAGTCCTCCCAGTGTTAAAATAACTATACAGAATAGAAAGAATATTTACTTGGCGGGGATTAATATTGATTTGACCCTGGTTAATATATCCAATGTGCTTTAGAATACTGAATTTAGGGCCCGGTGCAGGGCACATAAGCCTGTCACAGCCGGGCTTTATTTGTTTTCCTGTATTTTGTTGGGTTTTTACCGGTTAGGAGCTTAAAAGTTCTTGTGAAATGGCTTAGGTCATTAAACCCGGATTCATAGCATACGTCCCCTATAGAGATATTCTCGTTCAGGAGCAGCCTCTTTGCTTCTTCTATTCGCAACTGTGTAATATATTCCGTGAAAGTTCTGCCGGTTATCTTTTTAAAGACCGTGCAATAATATTCCTTGGTCAGACCCGCTTTGTTCCTGGAGATTTCTTCAAGCCGGAGAGGTTCCTTAAAGTGGTTGTCTATATAGAAGAGACTTTCTGTAATGGCCGCAGCTTTTTTTGATAATATTTTCTTTTCAGGAGTTTTGTTTTTTTCATTTTCATAAAACCGGACCAGCATTATCAAGAGTTCAAGTAATTTTGCTTTTAATGTTATCTGAAAGCCCACCGGCTTTTTTTCGTATTCATATAACATCTCAAATAAAAGAGATCTGATTTTGAACTCCTTACCGCCGGTCAAACGGAAGATCTTAAAACCTTCATTATAAAAAGGTTCAAGATAAATAAGTTCGACCAACCCTTTAAATTTTTTTAATAAATTCGTATCCACGTCAAGAAAGGAGGGTGTAAATATTGCCTGGATGGTCTCCGCCGGCACTCCCATCCGTTTAAAAGAATGCTTGTAGCCGGGGTTCATCAGCACTATATCCCCGCGGGAAACAATTCTTTCCTCGCCGTTTAAGTTATGGGAGAATTTCCCCTCATAGACAAAAAAGAATTCAAAAAATTCATGATTGTGGTATTTATAATTTGTGTTGATGGGGTTTTTCTCAATTTTAAAAGGGAAGTTCTTATTTTTAATCCAATCTTTCACTTTAAGAGTGTTCATTTTTCCGGATTCCTTTTACCCTTTACACATACAGCAGGTATATCAGACAAACAAGAAAGTATTTATATTTTACTTGTATCTGCCGTAGGTATTGGCTGTTTCATACATTGCCAGAACATTTTCTGTAGGAGAGTTATCCTGCAGAGAATGTGTGGGCGCAAAAGCGTACCCACCGCCCGGCATCATAATATCAAGAATATCTTTGCAGTACTTTATGACTTCCGGTGGTTTACCAAAAGCCACGGGCCCGGCAGTACTTATACAGCCGTGAAACGCCAGACGGCCGCCGAATGTCTTTTTTAAATATGCGGGGGACATATTCACAGCTTCGGGCTGTAGGGTGTCGACAATATTAACACCCATTTCAATAAAATCCTCATAGGCCCAGCTGCTGCTCCCGCAGGTATGCATCATTACCAAAACTTTAAAACTCTTCGCGACATCTATTATTTTTTGATGCAGGGGTCTTATTACTTTTCTGTAAAGTTTCAAACTTATCATCGGCGCAATCTGCGTCCCAAGGTCCTCTCCCAGCCAGATAAAATCAATCCCGCCTTTTGCAGCTTCAAGAGTCCTTCCAATTATCTCAGAATTTATCTCCGTCCGCCTTTTTGCAAGGAGTATTCCCGCCGGCTCTTCAGTCAGGAGGTCTATTAATGTTTGCTCCATACCGCGCAGCATTCCGTTCCCATTTATGATATCCCCTGTGCAATTCCCGGTATAGACAGCATACTCTTTTTGCCGCCGGCATGCCTCGTAAACTAAAGAGTAATTATATTTATCCGGATCCGGCAAAGGCCAGGCCGCAACTTCTTCTTCGGTAGCATTTTTTAAAGGAAAATCACAGAAATCCCAGTACCCGCCGCTCCCATGTTCCACCCACCGGCGGCGAATTCCCCAATTATCTGCTTTCATGCCTTTTTCCGGAAGATCTTGGTGCAGTTTAGGCCCTATATACTCCGGCCAGGCTTCACGAAAGTCCACCCTGAGAGCTTCAAGCAGGCCTTCTCTATCTTTCACTTTAAAATGCTTAATAAGCCTGTTTTCCAGACCACCGTTGGAAGAATAATTTATAGGCACCCTGTCCGGTGTTCTGCTTGCAAAAGCTGTTAGAACTCTTTCTTTGGAATTCATAATATTTCCTAATCCCCCTTATTTAAATTTTTCGGCGAATTTAGCTATGCGGTCCTCTTTTATATTAAAACGGTTTTCCTTGATGCCCGCCACCAGCTTTACTATGATGCGCTCAAAAAAGTTAAGTTTTGCAAGGTCAAAGATTCCGCCGAAATAATCCGTCGCCACCGCATTTTCATAGAGCTCTCCGGGGAAATTCATTTGTATCTCATGCTGCGCTTTTTCCCCTTCATACATACAGCAGATATAGAGTCCAAGTTTCTTTTGAAATAAAAGCTTTCTGTTAACCTGGCAAAACTTCTTAAGCTCTCTTTTTACCGTTCCGGCCTGGACCGAGCCTCCGATTATAACCGTATCGTAAGGGTAAAGATCAAAGTCCGGTTTTTCTTTTACATCCACCAGCTCCGCACCCAGAAGCTTGAACTTCAAAAGCTCGGCACATTTTTTTGTGGCTCCGTGTCTCGTGGAATAACATATTGCTGTTTTCATATTACGCTCCCTTAGCCTACAATATTCCTTACCAGACGCACCCAGCTCTTAAGCCGGGAGTAATCCCCTTGAAGTGTTTCTACGTCTTTTAAATGTATGTGCCAGTAGCTGTCCTTAAAGGCATTTTTTGCGTCGGTGATTATTCTTTTGATACGCCCTTCATCCCAACGGGTACAGACCATATCAGACGGATTCGGCCGGTAAGAACAGAGGTAATCCTGCTTTATCTGCTGTGCGCATTTATGGTAATTCGCCACAGGGGTCACCGCAATACTTCTGAGGTTTTTTATATTTCTCAGCATATCAATTTTATTTGTCAAATCCTCGCAACAGCCGTAGTGGGTCAGTCCGAATTTTTCAATAATGGGCAGCTGGTACCGGAGTAAAAATTCATAATGGAAATCCGGCGAGACCAGAGTAAACTCCTGGGCGGCAAAAAAACCCCAGAGTTCTTTTCTTTTTGCGGGCGTGTTCGGTTTAGGCCACGCCAGCTCCTTGCAATAAGGCATTGCCTGGTTTTCGTGTGAGGAAATGGAAAAATCTCCTGCAGCTTCCGCTTCCTCATGATTTCCTAAAATACCGTCCCGCATAAAAGCCAGGAGCCGGTGGAGTTCTTTGGGGTTTTCATACATATCGAGCATCATCTCCTGCAGACCTCTAATATTCGCCAGATCCGTGGAAATATCCCCGGTAAAATTAAGATAGACGGGGCTTCTAATCACATCGATGTTTATTATTTTGCCTACGGCCTCAAAAAGTTTTTCGTGCCTTCTCCCGGTTTCCTTCTCGTCGATTGCATGATGGAGGGCTTTTAGTTTTCCCAACTCGCCCCAGTCCTTTATCATGGCTTCAAGATGAAATGCGCCGCCTTCCTGGGCTGATCTTGTAAGCTGCTGCTCCACCCCCCAGTGATTACTCCAGTCCCCGGAGGTCACGGCAAAAAGTTCCAGCCAGGGCTCCTGCACCATATCATCACCAATCTCACAGTGTAAAAGCTTTAATTTAATAGCTTTTTCATGCTCGCGGTAAAATTTTTCTTCACATTCCAGCTTTTGTTCAGCAAAAAGTTCTTTGCACCATTGATTCCACATACCATAAGAGACTATTACCGGCGGCCGGGTCCTGGTTTTACTGTTATGTGCGGCCCACAATTTTCTTCTTTCTTCCTGCACGGGACTGCGCGCGAGCTCCAGATATTTCTTTGCAAGTTCCTGAATTACTTTTATATCTTTTTGATTCGAAGACATTTATCCCCCGATCAATAGCCCCGTTTTCTTATTTCTTTTTCATTTAAACCGAAAAAATGGCCGATCTCATGCACTACCGTTTCTCTTATGTTTATTATTAAATCTTCCGGAGTTTTTGAAACAAGCTCCAAAGACTTTTTATAAAGCGTTATTTTATCCGGCAGGAGAGGTTCAAAAACAGCGCTCCGGTCTTTCAAGGGTACGCCCTGATAGAGGCCCAGCAGAAGATTGCCGTTTTTTTCCGGAGCAGAATCTTCCAGCACTATTTCAATATTCTTTAATTTCTCCGCAAATTCTTTGGGAAGAGTTTTTAACGCTTTTTCTATTTCCTGCTTAAATATTTCTATTTCCATAGATTAAGGTTAGAGAAATTTTACCATAAAGGTCGTGAGAGCCGGGACATAGGTAATAATAAGCACGGCTATCAGCATCAGAATCAGAAACTTGAAACTGGCTTTGGTGACCTCGCCTACGGACATTTCAAAGCGATATGCGGAAAGAAAGAGATTCATGCCGACCGGCGGGGTCAGATAGCCCAGCTCCAGATTGGCAATAAAGATAATGCCGAGATGCACCGGATCTATACCAAAATATTTTGCAATCGGAAGAATAAGCGGCACCACAACTATAATAGCCGAGAAAATATCCATAAGGCAGCCGACCACCAGGAGGACCAGATTAAGAATCAGCAGGAATAATAACGGGCTGCTGATATGCGCGGCTACCCAGTCGCGGATAACTTCCGGGATTTGCTGAAGAACAATATAACTGGTAAAGCCCATGGCAACGCCGATAATAACAAGCACGCCGCCTACAAGGATCACGCACTTTAGTAATATCTTGGGGAGATCCTTTGTTAGACTGATATCTTTATAAACAAAGATCTCAACTATAAAAGCGTAGATAGAAACAAAAGCCGCCGCCTCCACGAGTGAAGTCCAACCGCCGAAAATCCCGTAAAGTATGAGGACAGGTATCAATAACTCCCATTTTGTTTCCCAGAGAGAAGCTAGGCCTTCTTTTAGATTGAAGGGGATTCTTTTAACTTTAGCCTTCGCCCCCTGCATCATAGAAAATATTATTACAACTGAAACAAGTAGGATTCCGGGGAGAATTCCACCCTTAAAAAGGTCAAGAATAGAGATTCCCGCTGAAATACCATATAGAATAAGAGGTAAAGACGGAGGGAAAAGGAGACCGATGCTGCCCGTGGCTGTTAAAAGTCCTACAGAAAACTTTTTTTCATAACCGGATTTTAAAAGTACCGGAAGCAGAAGTCCGCCCATGGCCAGGATGGTCACGCCAGAGGCGCCCGTAAAAGTTGTAAAAAAAGTGCAGACCATAATTGTCGCTATTGCCAGCCCGCCCGGCATCCAGCCAAACCAGGAGTTAAAGAGCCGGACAAATCTTTTACTTGCGCCTCCTTCGGCCAGAATATAGCCGGTGAGAGTAAACAAAGGTATGGTTGGAAGTATGGAATCCGTTACTATTCTGTATGTTTCTGCGGGGATAGAAGCCAGCGGTTCTCCCGCACTGAAATAAAATAAAACAGCCAGCCCGCCAAGACCTATAAATATAGGTGCTCCAAATACCACGGAAATTAAAATAAGTAACGCCAGCGGGAGGGTAAGATACGGCATGAACGGGAAAAGCCAGGCGCTAAAAATCAGAATTACGGGAAATGCTAACGCTACAAGAATTTTTTCCGTAAGTGTTTTTGAATAAGCAAAAGCAAATCTTAAAGCCATGATTAGGAAACCGATAGGCAGTATGAGTTCCATGACCCAGGTTGGCACAGCCAAATTACCGGCTATGCTTTCACTTCTAACCAGATGGACACTGGCAAGAAAAAGAGCGAAACAAATTGCCGTGCTGACGAAATTTCTAAATATTCCGGCAATCTTTTTTGCGCGGTCCGGCATAAATTCATCAAGCGAAGTAATGGTGAGATGTCTTTTATCCCGCGAGGCAATGATCGCGCCGACAAAACCGACCCAAAGGGTAAGGTGCTGGACATAAACAATAGATCCGGCAATTCCGGTATTGAAAAGCCGGCGAAAAACCATTTCAATAACGGGAATCAGGGCCATGGCAAATAAAAGAGCCATGGCAAACCCATTTTCAAACTTATGGTAAAAACTTTCCAACTTGCCGAATAATAACTTCATAGCATCCTTTTGAAGCTGAATTATTTCTTTTTTAGGCCAAGGTATTCCAAATGATATTTATTAACTTCTTCATACATGGCTTTTAATTCAGGTGTAGTAAGAATTTTTGGATAAGCGCCTTTGGACCGCTCCGTCCATTCCTTTATCGCATCTTCCGGGAGGGCATGAACCTTAAGACCATTCTTTACCATTATTTTTATGGCTTCGCCTTCCAGAGCCCTGATCTTTGATTTTAGATCCAGCCCTCTTTTCGTTGCTATTCTTTCCAGTTCGGGTTTGTATTTTTCCGGTATTTTAGCCCAGGACTTTTTGCTGATAACAGTCCCTCCAATCAAAGCAGCCCATTTAATATCGGACATATTAGGAGCCAGTGCAAACCATTGAAAAGAGGCCGCCGCTATGGGAGAAGTTGAAAAAGCATTAATCTTCTTTGTTTGTAAGGATGTAAGCATATCCGTTGGCGCCAGAGGCATGACCTTAAAACCCGCTTCTTTCCAAGCATCCATCACTCCGGTATCCCCGCCCCAGACAAACATAGTCTGGTCTTTCATATCATTAGGGTAAATAACTTTTTTCTGTGCAAAAAACTTTACCCAGCCGACATCACCCCAGTTCAAAACTTTGTAACCCTTACTGTCCAGGGAGGCTTCTAGTTTTCCTGCGACTTTACCCAGAATATAATCAAGTTCCTCGTAAGACTGGATCAGCATAGGCATCTGCATCGCCTGGACTTCACTGGAAATATCCGACATACCGACACCGGTAATAGCCCCCGCATCCAGCGTGCCGATGCCTATCTTTCTGACAACATCCGTTTCGTCCCCGACCACCCCGCCGGCATAGATACGGACTGTCACTTCACCGTTCGTGGCTTTCTTCCAGTCATCCGCCATTCCCCTGATCACATCATACCAGGGAGATTGCTCGGGAGCCAGCGTCGCAAGTTTTATGGTTAAAGCACTCGCCGAGGCGCATATTAGAATTGCGGTCAAAAATGTTATCAGCTTTTTCATGTTTTTTCCTTTCTTGCATTATTTACTATTTATTCCCGGCAATCAAAGCGCCTGCCTTATCTTTATTAATCAATTCTCTTCTTTTTCCTCTATGAGAAAGAAATCATTAATATTATCTAGCATAAATTGCGCTCTTCTTTGAAAAATAATATTTGATAATCTGTTTTCCGGATATTTATCGGTATCTATAGCCAGCGCTTCGGCGAGTAGTTCTTTAAATTCTTTTAAGTCCTGCTTGCCCTGCGCTATAGCGGCCAGGGAAAGATAGGTGCTGACTTTTTTTCCTTTGTTAATGGTTATTGCTTTGGCAAAATGTTCCCTCGCTCTTTTTTCGCTCCCGCCCATCGCTTCAGAACGGCCGCCTTCCCAGGAAATAAAGAAATCGTGAGCCGAGCCGTCATCAAAGGTTTCATCCAGCTCCAGAACTCTTCCGACCAGTGCCGCACCAAGAGTGGATTCTGAGACCATCTGGAGATTGCCTTTATCGGTGGTAAGCGCAGCAACCCAGGAAGAACCCGCCCAGTAAAGTAGCGCAACATCTTCTTTGTTGGTGAGAGCAAGCGCGGCTTTAAGATCTTTTCTAAGAAGTTCATTAAAACCCGGATGATTTAACTCCAATCCTTTGAGCGCATAATCCCTTCCCCGGAGATAGAGTTTAAAAGCCCGGGCTCTCAGAAACTTTGCCTTTTCGTAATCCTGTTTGTCTATGGTGTCCGCTTCCATTTGAAGAAAGGCATAAGCATACATCGTGAAGGCCTTAGCGGTGGAAAGCACTAGACCCTTATGCTCCGGCACCCCGTCAAGCACGGATTCATATAGTTTGAGCGCAAAAGGCAGGGATTCTTTTACCAAATCAGGATCGTTGTCGGAAGTATAAACCGTGCCGCCGCCGGAAAGCGCGTCCCCGACACTGTTTAAGGCTATGGCCTTAAGGGAGCACCCGTTTGAAATAAGGGAAAAAGCAATTAAAACCGAGAGAAAATACAATTTTTTCATGTTTTTGCTCCGTATTCAGATAATATAATATTATATTGTAATCAGAGGGGTTTTTCAAGAAAAATACAAAAATTACAGAAAAACATCAAATATTAGCGGTATAAAGACGTTTTTTCGTCTGGCGGGTACTTTTTATTTCCTTATAAAGCCTCGCCGTTAACAAATACTTTTTTCACGGTACATTTATATTCAGCGCCGGGTTTTTGGATATCCATAACAACAATGTCCGCGCGTTTACCGGCTTCCAGAGTTCCTATCTCTTTATCAAAACCGTAAAGGCGGGCTGGATTCAAAGACATCAATTTACTTATTTCTGCTATAGCTTTTTCCAGAGAAACGGGTTTTTCAAAAAGCGGACCGACAAGATAACCGTTAAGATTTTTCATATAGATATTCAGAAAATTCTGGAAAGCCCGGTCAGTGGTCAGCAAGCTGCCGAATAAGCCGTTACTTGAACCCTTAAGCCGGAGCACCTCTTTAGTAACCACGCATATTTTGCCGCCCTGTTCAAATTCTTTTACCTTTTCTTTGGAGCCGACCAGGAACATGGCATCGGTAATGCCTATTACATTAAATTTAAAATTTTTCAGGAAAGAGACCACCCAGCGCGGATTAATATGGTGATAATCGCAGATAATTTCGGCGGTGATTTTATTCCGCAGGCAAAATAATGCGTCCAGTATCCCGCCGCCTTTAAAATTCTGGCTCAACGGACCGTTGCCGCAATGTATGATGACTTTTACGCCCGCATTATAGGCCTTCATAAATTCCTCATAGGTAGCGCCGCTGTGCCCTACCCCCGCAACCACATTATTTTTTACGAGGTGTTTGATGAAAGTTATGGCGGGAGCTCCCCACTCGGGAGCCACTAGGACCCTTTTTATCGTGCCCCCGGAGATTTTCATAAGCCGGTCAAAAAGTTTAATGTCCGGAGCTTTAAGATATTGCAGGCTTTGGGCACCGGCATAAGCGGGATCCTTGATAAAAACACCTTCTATATCTACACCCAAAAGCTTGGCCCCACCGGAGTAATTGCCGGTATAATAGCCGGCATATTTCATAAATTTGCTAATATTTTCTTCACTGTTCGTCCCGGTGCTTAGGATCATTGAGGTGGTGCCGTGCTTTGCGTGCTCCCGAAGTATAGCTTCAACGCCTTTTGCGTATTCTTCATCTTCTCTTATAAAAATATTTTTTTTTGTGTCAAACCGGCCGTTGGAGGAATCATAACCGGCTCCCCCGTGAAGGTGTGTATCAAAAAAGCCCGGTAAAACATAGGCCCCGCCCGCATCTTTTATCAGATCCGCCTTAACTTTACCGTAGGTTATTTTAGCTATTTTACCGTTATCAATGAGAATTGACCCTTTGTAAACACCTTTAGGGGTAAGGATTTTTCCGTTTATTATGGCTGTTCGCATCTTTCGCTCCGTTATTCGTTTTTAAAGGTATTCTTTATTCCTTTATCTCTTGCCAAACCTACAAGCATCCGACCCTCTATAAGTAGTTAACATCCTCCAGCTTCATTACCAAATGTACCTGCCTGGCTGCTTCTTCAAAACCCAGTTTTTTATAAAGCCTGTAGGCATTGGGATTATCTTCCAGCACTTCTATTCTCGCCAGTTTCATCCCGTCGGCCTTAAATACTTTAAGCGCATGTTTCAGCAAAAGAGTGCCAAAGCCTGCACCTTGATATTTTGGAAGAATTGCCAGCGTGTGCACTCTTCCGACCGAAAATCTTTTATCCATAGAGGTCGTTATAAAACCCGCCGGCTTGCCTTCAAATTCCTGTATATAAACTCCCGCAGGATTACTTTCCACTTCTTTAAGGATATCTGTCGCTTTCCGCTCCCACCATTCGGCGCCGATAAGCCTGCCAAATTTATTTTCTATTCTGCTGTCAATGGACCCCCCAGCAAAAGAGTCGCGGATAATTTCGACCAGTGCTACATATTCTTCTTTTTTATAGGCGCGTATCATTTTAACACCTTCCCTTCAGCTAAATATTAAACAGCAAGCATTATTATTTTTCTTCTTTTTTTATCAGTTTGCCATTGTAATCGTATTTTTTAACCACACCTTTTAACAGTCCATCTACATAATTAGCTTCTACCTCTGGGTTTCCGTTATCGTAATAGCTTTTAAAAACGCCGTCCGCCGCGCCGCTTTTATAGGTTAATTCTTCTTTTATTTTTCCGTTTTCCCAGTATTTTTTGCAGAGCCCGTCAAAAGCATCGTTTTTATAGAAATTTTCCTCTTCAACAGTTCCATCCGGGTAATAGGTAGTACTTTTACCCTGTTTCTCGTCATTTCTGTAGAGTTCTTCACAGTCCTTTTTTCCGTTTTCATGATAAGAAATACTGGGCCCGTCTTTTTTTCCCTTTTTATAATTTATTGTCTGTCTTAAGGTCCCGTCCCGGAAATACATGTTTTTTTTGCCATGGGGGAGACGGTTAAAATATTCCGCCTCATAGCTAAGTAAACCCTCCGGGGTATAGACTTTTGCTGCAATTTTCGTACCGTCTTTGTAAGTGTATTCAAACCTTACGGTCTTGCCGTCCTTATAGTTAAATTTATAAACCCCATCCGGTATGTTGCCGGAAGTGCTTTTATAATTTCCGCCGGTGTCATAATTTTCCCGGGCCAGCTCTTTCCCCGCGTCATAAAAAATTATCGCCATATTATCCGGTTTTATATCAAGTATCGCCGTAACTACCGCAAATACCGGGGAACAAAGAAATACCGTCATCATAAATAAAAAATACTTTTTCATTTAGGATTTCTCCTTAATTTTCTCGATTTTAAAGATGCGTTCCTTTCTTTATTTATACCTCAATAAATCAATAAGTTCAACCTTCTTATTAAAAGAAAAGCGCTTCAGGATTTTACGCCCGAAGCGCTTTCATAACTGGTTGTTTTCTTAGCAGAAGTTTACTTTTTATCGTCTTCCACTTTAAAGTCGGCGTCTACCACATTGTCGCCTTCTTTCTTGGGTCCGGTCCCCGCATTCGGCTCCTGCGGTCCTGCTCCGGGTGCACCCTGCTGCTGTTGCTGTTGCTGCGCCTGCTGGTAGATAACTTCCCCGAGTTTCTGGGAAACTTTCTTTAAATTTTCCACTCCGGCTTTAATGCCCTCGGTGTCCCCAGCTTCCATTTTTTTCTTAAGCTCGGAGATAGCCCCGGTAATAGCGGTTTTTGTGCCTTCATCAACTTTTGCCGCATGTTCCGCAAGCGTTTTCTCCGTCTGGTAGATAAGCGAGTCGGCTTCATTTTTTACCTGAATTTCTTCCGCCTTCTTCTTATCGTCAGCAGCAAACTGCTCCGCCTGCTTTACCATTCTTTCTATATCTTCCTTGGAAAGTTTGGTCGGTGCGGTTATTTTCATGGATTGCTCTTTGCCCGTACCAAGATCTTTGGCCGCGACATGAATAATGCCGTTTGTATCTATATCAAACGTCACCTCTATCTGCGGCACGCCTCTCGGCGCCGGCGGAATGCCTACCAGCTGAAACCGCCCGAGGGTGGTGTTATCCGCAACCATGGAGCGTTCACCTTGCAGTACATGTATTTCCACACTCGGCTGACTTTCGGCCGCAGTGGAAAATATCTGACTCTTTTTTGTAGGTATTGTGGTATTTCTTTCGATGAGCTTCGTAAAAACTCCGCCCAAAGTTTCTATACCAAGCGAAAGCGGGGTAACATCGAGGAGCAGCACATCTTTAATATCTCCCGTAAGGACGGCGCCCTGAACACCCGCGCCCATCGCTACGCACTCCATCGGATCCACTCCGCGTTCAAGAACATTGCCGATCATGTCTTCGACAAATTTTTGTACGATCGGCATTCTGGTGGGACCGCCGACCATAATTATTTTGTTTATATCCTTGGCCGTGAGCTTGCCGTCTGCCAGCGCATTCTCTACAGGCTTTTTGCATTTATCAATAGTCGGCCTGACCAGGTCTTCCAGTTTCGCTCTGGTTATTTTCATGACCAGATGTTTCGGACCGGAAGCATTCGCGGAAATAAACGGCAGGTTAATATCCGTTTCCAGGGTCGTAGAAAGTTCTATTTTTGCTTTCTCCGCCGCTTCGCGCAAACGCTGTACCGCCATTTTATCTTTATTTAAATCTATACCTTCCGCTTTTTGGAACTCATCCGCAATATATTTTATGATGGAGTTATCCATATCGGTTCCGCCAAGCTGTGTGTCACCGCTGGTGGAAATAACCTCAAAGACACCTTCCGCCATATGCATGATGGTAACATCCAGCGTGCCGCCGCCCAGATCGAACACCAATATTTTCTGTTCTTTGCCCGCTTTGTCCAGCCCGTAAGAAAGACAAGCCGCGGTAGGCTCGTTTATTATTCTGACTACTTCAAGACCTGCGATTGTGCCGGCGTCTTTTGTAGCCTGTCTCTGATTGTCGTTAAAATAAGCGGGGACCGTAATAACGGCCTTTTCCACTTTTTCACCCAAAAACGCTTCTGCGTCGGCTTTGATTTTTTGCAGGATATAAGCCGAGATCTGCTGCGGCGTGTATTCTTTACCGTAAATTTTTACTTTATAATCAGAACCCATTTTTCTTTTAATGGCAATAACAGTGCCTTCGGTATTGGATACCGCCTGGCGCCTTGCCGGCTCGCCTACAAGTTTTTGACCATCCTTCGTAAAAGCCACATAAGACGGGAACGCTTTTCCGCCTATGGAAGTGCCTTCCGCAGAAGGAATAATCGTCGGCTTGCCACCTATCATAGCTGCAGCCGCCGAGTTACTGGTACCTAAATCAATTCCTATTATTTTAGACATATTTTTCTCCACCTCTAGAACTTTAGGGCAGGCTTTTGACCTGCCCCAAGTCTAATTTATTTTAGTACATTCCGCCCATGCCGCCCATACCACCGCCGCCCGGCATCGGTGCTTCTTTCTTTTCTTCCGGAAGATCGGTAATGAGTGTTTCTGTGGTAAGGAGCAGGCCGACAACGCTAGCTGCGTTCTGCAGAGCCGTCCTTGTCACTTTGGTCGGATCAATAATCCCGCCCTTGACCAGATCTTCGTACTCACCGGTCAAAGCATTAAAGCCGTAATTTACATCTTTTTCTTTCTTAATCTTATCAACAACCACAGAAGGCTCTTCTCCGGCATTGAAAACTATCTGTCTTACCGGTTCTTCAAGCGCTCTCTTCAATATATTAATGCCTACCATCTCGTCCTCTTTCAGCTTTATATTATCAAGGGCTTTAAGAGCGCGAAGGAGTGCAACACCGCCGCCGGGAACAATACCTTCTTCCACTGCTGCGCGGGTCGCATGTAAAGCGTCTTCAAAAATCGATTTCTTGGCTTTCATTTCCGGTTCGGTAGCGGCACCGACATTGATAACCGCAACTCCGCCGGCGATTTTGGCAAGGCGTTCCTGAAGTTTTTCCTTGTCATAGTCGCTCTTGGTTTCGCCGATCTGGTTCCTTATCTGGCCTATTCTGCCCTGGATATCCTTTTTGCTTCCGGCGCCTTCTATAATAGTAGTGTTGTCTTTATCTATTGAAACTCTTTTTGCCCGGCCGAGGTCGGCAATATCTATACTTTCAAGTTTTACACCAAGCTCTTCGGCTATCATTTTTCCGCCGGTAAGTATCGCTATATCTTCCAGCATCGCTTTTCTTCTGTCACCAAAACCGGGGGCCTTTACCGCGCAAATCGCGAGGGTGCCGCGGATCTTGTTCACTACTATGGTAGCCAGCGCTTCGCCTTCAACTTCTTCGGCTATGATGAGCAGGGGCTTGCCTTTCTGCACGACTTTTTCAAGTATCGGGAGCAGGTCTTTCATTGCAGATATTTTTTTCTCATGAATTAAAATATAAGGATCTTCCAGCAAGGCTTCCATTCTGTCCGCGTTGGTAACAAAATAAGGAGAGAGGTAACCCTGGTCAAACTGCATACCTTCCACCAGGTCCACCGTGGTCTCCGTACCTTTCGCTTCTTCAATGGTGATGACGCCGTCTTTGCCGACTTTGTCCATAGCATCGGCAATAAGGTCGCCAACTTTCTGGTCATTGTGAGCTGAAACCGCGCCGACCTGCGCTATTTCTTTTTTGTCTTTTACATCTTTGCTGAATTTTTTAAGTTCGGCAACGACTGCTTCGACGCCTTTATCAAGACCCCTCTTAATGGCTATCGGGTTTGAACCGGCGGTTACATTCTTTAAACCTTCTCTAAAAATTGCGTAAGCCAGCACTGTTGCTGTGGTCGTGCCGTCGCCCGCTACATCAGAAGTTTTTGAAGCAACTTCTTTAAGGAGCTGCGCGCCCATATTTTCAAAGGGTTCAGGAAGTTCAATCTCCTTCGCTACTGTTACGCCGTCATTAGTTACGGTCGGCGCTCCAAATTTTTTATCTATCACTACATTTCTTCCCCTGGGACCCATGGTTACCTTTACCGCATTAGCAACCGCTTCCACGCCTTTTAATAGGGACTTTCTTGCGTCTTCTGAAAACCTCAACTGCTTAGCCATATTACCATTCCTCCATTTTTCAATTTTATTTTATTTGCTCTTGTCATCCGCAAATCTTTAAGGCGGATAAAATTAAAATCTATTTTTCGATTATAGCCAGAACGTCCTCTTCTCTCATAATGAGATGTTTGTCCCCATCAATGGTGATCTCGTTGCCCGCGTATTTGGCGAACATCACTAAATCTCCCTTTTTAACAGAAAGGGGTTTTTTAGTTCCGTTTTCCAATATTTTGCCGGTTCCAACTGCCACTACTTTTCCTTCTTCCGGTTTTTCTTTCGCTGAATCAGGGATAATTATTCCCCCTTTCTTAGTTTCTCCGCCTTCAAGCGGCTTTACCAAAATCCTGTCTTCCAATGGCTTTATATTCATACTTCCGTACACCTCCTATAGAATTTATGCCTTTTCGGCATTATTTTTAATCTCTCACCCTTATATACAGCAATTTCCGTGCCAACCTTTAATAACAATAGGAAAAACATTGAAATTCCTTGATATTTATGGTGTATTTGCTTTATCAACTAAGTTATCAACACCTTTATCAACAGATAAAAATGCTCCATTATGGTACAGTTTTAATTGATAATGTTTTTCAGCAAAAATATATGTTTCATAATGGAGCGTTATTAGCACAATCTTTATAAGGTTTATTTGAGATTAACAGGAGTTAAAACAAAGGAAATCTAGGCTAATTTTTTTCCGAGCCAGTTAATTTTTTCGTTTTCCTGTTTTCTGCCCCCGCCTTCATGTCCGGCGCCCGGGTACTTTCTCAGTTCTTTTTTTGAGGAGATTTTTGTATAGGCCGGGAAAAAGTTTTTTGGCGGACAAATAGGATCCGCCAGACCTACAGAACAAATAATAGGACAGGTAATACCCTCTGCAAGATTTATATTATCAAAGTAGGACATATTTTCTAAAATCTTTTTTCTCTTGCCGGGATGCTTGTTAAGATAGTCTTCTATTTGGCTGAACGAGCCGGTTTTTTCCTTGATTCTGCAGAGAATTTGAGAATAGGAGGGAACATCCGCCATAGCCGCAAAAACTTCTTTGCCTAAGATGCCGGAAACGGCAACCGTTGCTCCGCCGCCCTGACTGCCCCCTTCTATTATAATTTTTCCCGAATCCGCCTCTTTAAAGGATTTTACCAGAAAAAACGCGCGGAGGGTATCCAGATATATTTTGCCAAGATAAAATTCGTTCTTATCCAGAATTCCGAGCGTCATCAGTTTGTTGGGTATACCGCTCTTGTATTTATAATTGTTTTTTGTCTCCCCGCCCTGCCCGCGGTAATCTGCAGCAAGGACACCGATACCCATCTCTATCCAGTGGGCATACTGAAAAGGAAATCCTTTACGACCCATAAACCCATGAATGTGCACGAGAAAAGGTATTTTTTTCGAAGTCCGCCGCGGCGGCAGGAGCTTGTAGGCAATAATCTTCTCCCCGTCCAGAGCCCTGTAGGATATCTTAAATACTTTCATACTTTTAAGCGGTTGTTTTACTTCCTTGACGGTTAACTGAAAAGGTTTTTTTCTGCATTCTTCAACTTTTTTTTTCCAAAAACTTTCAATATCAGGCATTTTTAAACAATGCCTCAAGTCCTGTTTTTCTTTTACTTTTTTCATAATAAATTGTACCCCTATTAATTTTTCTTTTCAACTAAAAAACGAGTGACAGTCACTAGTGACTGTCACTTTGGATTACCTTGCTTGCCTCTAAACATTCTTAAATGCGATGGCAAATCTTTTTGTTTTATGTAGCTTTCCCATTGCTTGCGGGTTATTTCACAATACTTAAAAAAATCATCAATAATAATCTGTGAAGGGTTTTTATGTCCAAGATGGTGCTTTGCTGTAGACCAAATCCAGGCTTCTATTTCTTTAACAATGCCGGCTCTTACCGGATTTCTTTCAATGTACCTGACAGCTGAGACCAAATAACGACTGTCAAGCACTGCGGAAAAATATCTTTCTTTCCATAAATGTCCATCTTGAAAGTATTTCTTATTGAAGTAATAGCTGTAGGCGGTATTTAATTTTCTAAAAGTTTGCAACAATGTATCAATTTCTTCAGGTATTACCACAAGGTGAACATGGTTATTCATAAGACAATATGCCAATATTTTCAGCCCATACTTATGCGAACTTTTTTCAAGAATCTGAAGATATTGCCTTCTGTCCAGATCATCTTTAAATATTACTTGTCTATTGTTGCCCCTTTGGCAAATATGATGAGGCGACCCTGTCTCAACAATTCTAGCAATCCTTGGCATATTTTTACCCCCTTGAGATACAACTGTATTTATCTTACCATATTATATTTCCAAAACCTTTATAAATTAAAAACGAGTGACTGTCACTAGTGACTGTCACTCGTTTTGGGTCTATTTATGTATTGTTTTGTTTTTGGCGCTAGAAGGCCAGTTTACCTTCCACAAATATTCCGGAGTGGGTAATTAAAAGATCAAATTCATTGGCTGCGGTATTTTCGTTGAAATATACACTTTCAAAACGGTAGCCACCGGAGATTTCCAGGAAAGGAATCGGCCGGGCTACGAGAGCGCCTTCATACATGTAAGAGATTCCCGTTGATTTGGTTTTACCGGCACCCATGGGATTTAAATAGTCCACGTTGTCGCTGGTGAGAGGGTAGCCGGAGATTTCGCCGCGAACACCGAGCATACCCATCATATAGGTAGCTCTCACTCCGCCGCCAATGCTCAGCCAGTTTATTATGAAGCGACCGGCCGCCGAGCCCGGAGCAATTATTGCGTTGTTAAGTTTCCAATCATAAAAATTCTTTGTGGCCCACATATATCTGCCGCTGCCAAAAACATCGAGTTCCAGCGGGCCGAGGCCTATAGCTGCGCCAAAATTAGCAGTGATTCCGCCCATTGCCGAATCAATATCCGTAACCATGGGGCCGGCCGGATTTACATTTATAAGGTTCATTTTCTGCAGGGGTACCGTGCCGTATCTGAAAGTGCCGCTCAAATAAACGGGTCCGAGCAGGTTTTTCTTAACGGTGGCTTCAAGTATGGAAGCAGGAAAATCACCGTAAATCCGCGCGGTTGGATTAGTGCTCAGGTTTTCTTTGTAATTTCCCCCGCTTGCGTTATACCATTTTGCCGAAATGTCGAACCCGAGCAGGTCGCCCCCAAAAACAGAACCACCCGCAAACAAAATCATTCCCGCCAGCAAAATTTTTCTCATTAAACCTCCTCTACTTATCAGATACAAGACACCCGCAGGCAGACTTTCCCTATTTTAACTATATTTTTGGAAGAGAATATTCGGCTTCCAAAACATTTATTATTTCTTTTAAATCTTCAGGAAACGGAGCTCTAAGATGCAGTGACCGGTGGGTCTTCCAGTACATAAACATGGCATCGGAAGAATGCAGGGTAAGCCGCTCCGAAACAAGAGGCGCTCTCCCCTTCCTCGGCAAACTCAGGGCTTTTCTGTCGCCATAAACATGATCATACGCCAGGGGCCGGCCGATAGAAGCCATGTGAATCCGGATCTGATGGGTCCGCCCTGTTTTGGGCTCGACTTCCAGGAGCGTGTAGCCTTTAAATCTTTTTCTTATCCGGTAAAAGGTCAGGGATTTTTTTCCCGAACTTGAAATCTTTACCTTGCCGGAAGAACCTTTGAGAATAGGCAGGGTTACCTTCCCCTCTTGCTCAACTTCACCTTTTACCAGCGCCAGGTAAAGCTTTCTCATCTTTAGTTCCATTATTATTTCGGTCATTTTTGACTGAGTTTCCCGGTTTTTTGCTATTATCAGAACACCGCTGGTATCCTTATCTATTCTGTGCACCGGAAAAACCTGCGCACCGGCAAGGTGTTCCATGGCAGCATCAATCGCTGATTTTTCTTTAGGATGCTTGCTGTCCCTGATGGATAAAAGCCCCGAGGGTTTGTTAAAAACAAGCAGATTGTTATCTTCAAATATTATTTCGGGTAAATTCATTTGAATCCTTTTGGCGCTTTTTTTATCTTTAGCATTTTACCGCCCTGTCTTAAAGAATCTGTGGCCGCACAGCCCACAGCTACGCTCATTCTTCCGGCCAGTACGGTAGAAACAGGTTTTTTTCCTTTTAAAACATAATCCAGAAAATCCTCCACAATAAAGGCATCCGCCCCAAAATGGTTGCCCTTGCCGGTCTTTACTTTATATTTTATTTCTTTGATCTTTTTCGCAAATCTGTAATTTTTTCTTAATTTTACAATAACAGTATCACCGTCATTTAAATTTTCTATGCGCCCCTTGGTCCCTATGAGTGTGTAATTTCTAAAATATTCCGGCGCAAAATGACATTGCAGATAGGAGGCTTTTATCCCGTTTTCCAATTCCATAATTACTTCACTATTATCCTCCACGTCAATTTCTTTTCTGAAGCAGCATTGATTCATCCGTGAATAATCCGCTTCCAGGCAGGTTTTTTTTATTTTGCAAATCGGGCACCGGAGTTTATTGGATTTGTTCCCGCCGAAAAAATCCAGAGCGCCAAAAGCAGCCACCTTCTTTGTATATGAACCCGTAAGATAATGAATCATGTCAATATCGTGTGAGCCTTTCTGGAGCAGAAGTGAATAAGTATTTTTTCTGGTCCCGTGCCAATCATGAAAATAATAATGCCCGCCAAAACCCACAAAATGCCGCACCCAGGCAGCCTTAATCTCTCCGATTTTACCGGAATCAATTATTTTTTTCATAAGTTTAAAGATCGCCATGTGGCGCATATTAAACCCGACCATTAATTTTACGCCGGAAGCTTTCGCCGCTTTCAAGACCCGGTCACAGCCCGCAGTCGTTATGGCCATGGGTTTTTCCAGGTAAACATGTTTTTTTGCTTTTAGCGCCGCCAGCGCATACTTCTCGTGCGTAAAATCAGGAGAGGTAATAACAATCGCGTCTATATCTTTCCTTTTTAATAATTCCCTATAATCCGCAGTCGTGTAGACCTCTCGGCCTAAAGCTTTTTTAAATTCAACCAGAGCTTTTAAGTTTATATCCGCGCCGCCGGTAACCACCGCTCTTTTTTTGGGTTGTTCAAAATATTTTCTAAGATCCTCGCCCCGCCCGGTCACGCCGATTATGCCTACTTTCAGCTTTTTGCTCATTTCTTCTCCTTACTTTTTTATTTTCGAAACATATATAAAATCCCTGGTGTGGGGCTTCAAATATCGCCCGGGAGCCCCGTACAACCGGCTGTTCAGATTAGCTGTTTTTATAAGTATTTCTCCGTTGTTTCCTTTTTTAAAAGCACCGATATCTTCTTTCTCCGGCATATAAATTTCACAGGCTACATTTACCAGATTCATATCAAGATGCATGGCTTCTTCAACTCCCGCCGCCAGCAGGGCCTTTGCCAGAGTTGAGGCAGAAACCGAATTTCCGATGGCAAACACCGCTTTTTTATCTTTGGTGATTCCGAGACCCGTGCGCCAGACATAAATACTCTTATTTTTGTCGGCGGAAAGACCCCAGTATCTGTTTTGATCATTGAAGAGCCCTTTTCTTATAAGCGGCTTTAAGTTTTGTCTGTAGGAAACCAGAGATGGAGTTTCTTTTATATCGCTGCCCCAAACACCGATATTTATGGAACCGTCGGCATACATTGCAAGTGTTTCAATCTCATTGACTGCGGGTAAAAGAACATCCCCGTCGACCATCATCCCGTAAGAACCATGCACCGCCTGAAAACCGCCCGAAAACGCCAGAAGAATTCTTTCCCGGGTATCTTCGTCTTTTGGGATTATTCCCTTGCCTTTTATGCCGGTGGTAGAAACAGGGTGGACCGTGCCGCCGACCGGCGAAAATTCCGCCTGCGCAGCGTCTATATATAGAAGATCCACCAGCGCATAGGGGCGCTCCGGGTCCGGGCGGAAGATTGTCCTCGCCAGAATAGGGTTATCTTTATCTTCCCCCTGCGGCAGAGAGTCCGTGGTCCAAATGCCTTCACCTTTTAAAATATCATTTTTTATTACCGGCTCAATATTTTTCAAAGCAGAAGTCCCCTCGCCTTCCTTAAAATTACTACTGTTGCCGCTGAAATATCTGAAAAAATTATATGTTATACCGTCAAACCAGTCTTTTACAGAAAAGAAGAAAGCTTCCAGGTTACCTATGGCTTCGGCTCCTATTATGCCCCTGCCAAAATTTACGCAGGAGGCGATCCAGCTCTCCTCGCCTTTAACTTCGGGAAAATATTTAAACTCTCCGGTTTCAGGCAAAACCCCGCCTTTTATCGGATCCAGCAAGACTTCTTTTTTTACATCTTTAAACAGATAGTCAACGGAGAGCTTGAGGCCTTTGGGTTCCCAGAAAAGCTGTACTTTTTTAACACTGGGTTTAAAGACAAATACTTTTTTGTAGCCGCCGGAAATCCTGACCGTGGTTACAGAAAGAAACTCTGCGCCCATAGAGGTCGCAAACGCCACCCGTCCATTTTTTACGTCATAAACGCCCTCTTCTGCATCCGGAGTTTTCGAGAGGTTTACAATGTCTTTGACTGCCTTGACTATACCGGTTTTTTCCACTTTTAGCCGTGCGGAATATATTTCCGCCGGCCTGCTCTCATCTTCAGCAAGAGAGAAAACAACCTTTTTAGAAAAACCTTTTACAGGGGAGTAAAACTCAATATTTTTACCGGCTTCATCATAAACGCTTTTTATTAAATGCTTTTCCGCCAGAGCGTTAAGCCGGGTCCGGAACTCTTCCTCCTGCCGGGTGGGAATCATGTTTTTTACGGCAATAAATATAACAACAAGCGCTGCTGCTGAAATAGCGCTCAAAAACCAAGGGTTTTGTATTATTTTTTTTGACTTCAAAGTTTTTCCTTTCGTTCCTGACTCAGGGAACCTTGAGACATTAGTTTTATAAAAGTATGGTTTTGTTTTCTTTTCTGCTTTTTTCCGCCGCAAAACCGATAAGATGACTGTCAAGCGATGCCTCTATGGAGGAAGTGAGCAAACCCGGATCATTCTTGCGCACTGCGGCGACAAAATCGCCCATTAAAGCATAGTCCCCGCCCCCGTGCCCGGTTGCTGCATTCCAGCCGGTTGCCAGAGTATCGTAAGTACTTTTCTTTTCACCTTTGAACCCGGCGACATTTATATAGCGGGAATCACCGATCAGTTCGCCTTTTGTTCCCATTATTCGTATTCTCCTGTCGGTTAAACCTGCGCCGAAACCCGAAAGGGTAAAAGAAGCGGTGGCCTTGCCTTCAAATTCCATGGAAACAACCTGATGGTCCATCACATTATTATCACATTTATAAACACACCTGCCGTAGGGTCCTTCTTTAAGCGCTTTTAACCTGCCCTCTTTTGAAAGGTCAGAGGAAATCATGCTAACCGGCCAGTCCGTATTCTCCGTATTTAAATATAATTTCAAGGCTGAGTGCGGGCAGTCTTTTTCTATTTTACAGCCGTCCGTACATCTTGCGGCGCTGCCTTTAGGAGCATTTTCTTTGCAATAATAAGTCAACGAACCAAACGAGGACACCTTCTTACATTTCTTACCCATAAACCAGCAGATAATATCCAGATCGTGACAGGATTTTGCAAAGATTATCGGGGCGGAAGTTTTAGTGCTTCTCCAGTTGCCCCTGACAAAACTATGTGCCATATGCCAGTATTTTACCGGTTCCATATGCTCTATTGTGACCACTTCTCCGATTTCGCCGGAAGCAACTATATTTTTAATGATTTTATAATAATCTGTATATCTTAGGACATGACAGATCCCGAAGACTTTTTTGCTTTTCTTTGCAAGCGCCGTCATTGCTTTACAGTCTTTTTCTTTCGGTGCTATGGGTTTTTCCAGAAGGATATGATAACCTTTTTTTAAAGCGGCTGCAGCCGGACCAAAATGCATATCATCTCTTGTGCAGATTATAACGGCATCGCCAAACTTTTTTATTTTGAAAACATCTTCCCAGGTTTTAAAAATATATTTTTTTTCAATATTTTTGTGCTTTTTTAAAAAGAGTTCCAGATAATCTTGTCTGGGTTCGGCAACTCCGACTATTTCAAGCTCCCCCGGATACGCCGTCGCATAACCGGCATAGGTCCCGCCCCTTCCGCCTGCCCCTATTATTATTACTTTTACTGGTTTCATCTTTCCTCCTGTGTTTGTCTTGGACCAGAAAAAGCCCGGTTAACTCTTTCTTTTTAAGGCCTTTTCTTCATAAACGTATAATACCGTATGCGTTTTAAAAATACAATCTCTAAAAATAACCGGCTTTCTTTTTATTTGTTAAAATTAAACTTTTCTATTCTATATATACTGCTGTCTTTCTCCCGGGAAACAATCGTCATATGCCCGGTTTTCATATAGTTGTCCTGCATCGTCTTACCCCTGTTTAAACAAAAAAACCAGAATAAACTCCGGAGTATGTCGCTGTGCGCAACAATAGCGGCGCTTTCCCGGCATTCACGGTTGGCGCGGGCCAAAACCTTTTCTATTCTTACTTTGATCTCTTCGTTGGATTCCCCGCCTTTATAACGGGCAGAATGGTCCCCGGATTCCCAGGCATCCACAACCGCTTTATATTTTTTCCAATTAACAGGGTCGCTGGAGCTTACCCCGTCCAGCTCTCCGACATCAGTTTCCCGGAGATTATCCTCTATACTAAGTTCTCTGCCCGGGAAAATAATACCTGCGGTCTCCCGAGCTCTGAGAAGCGGGCTCACATAGATGTTTTCTGCGGCAATATCTTTCATTAAGAGCCGCATATTTTCCGCCTCCTTTTTACCTGTTTCCGTAAGCGCCGGATTGAGTTTAAAGGTGGCAAAGCGCTTTTCCTTATTGGCCGCACTTTCACCGTGCCGAAAAATATAATATTTCATTTGCCTGCCCATTGGCTTAACTCTGCTAGTGCTTCCTGTTTAATATGTTTTTCGATGCTTGCCGGATTTTTGTTCTCTTCTTTTACAACTTCCAGCAGTTTCGCGCTTACTATCAGTCCCCGGTACCAATCTATTATTTCTGTTTTAAAACCCATTTCCCGGCAGTAACTCTCTTCCAGACCCCGATTTTTAAGCAAAGGATATTTTTCAAAAGGAAGGAGAAATTCATACAGCGGATCAAAATAACCCGCAAATTCAAAATCTATCACCCCTGTCAGTTTCTTGTCTTTGGCTATAATATTTTTGGGGCTGAAGTTGCCGTTGCTAAAACAGGGTTTAAGGTTCCCGGGTATATTTGAGGAGAGTTTTTCGAGAACCCGGGCGACCAAGGGACCTTTTAGATTTTGCTGAAGCTCTTTTTTCACCGTAGAAAAGAGCGCTGCTATTTCCAGGTCCCCTCCAAGTTCTTGGGCTATTTCTCCCAGCTCTTCCTTTTTCGTATTTTGCACTTCAATTATAGTTTTAAGAAAAAGGCTGTCTGCCCAGTCTTCTTTGATCTTTAAGGAATTATAAAGGACCCGGCCCCGGAGGCTTTCTTCTAGAAAACAGGGAAGGCCCAGCGCGGCGCCTTTTTCATCTGCGCCCCAGGCTTTAGGGGTTTTTAGTTTTGCCCCTTCAAGCTGCTTTAAAAGGCGGTATTGTCTGAAAAAATCGTAGTCCGCAGGCATTTTGAAGGGTAATTCTTTTTGTTCTTTAGGTGTTTTCAGTATGACAAAAAGTTTTTTTTCTTCATAGCAGGTTTCCACCCGCCAGGAAAGAGTTCCGCCCCCTTCTTTTACAGGCAAAGCCAGTACAAATTCTACGGGGAAACCCAGGGAATCCGAAATATGTTTTTCGACCAGTTTTTTTACCGCCGGATGATTTGGATTAAACTCTGTCATTTTTTCTCCAGTAATACCCGCAAACTACGCATTTAATTTGCCGCGCCTTTCAGCTTTTCAACAACTCGTGCGCTTCCGCCATGTCTTTAATAATATCTAATTTCTGCGGGCATTTTTCCATACAGGCCCCGCATTTGGAGCAGAGCGCACCCTTCTGCCCGTATTGCTTATATCTTTCTCTCGCAAATTCCAGGGTATCGTAAACTTTGGCATCATTCATTATTTTAAAAATATGCGAAATATTTATTCCTTCCTTGCAAGGCTTACAATAATCACAGGCGCTGCAAATACTTTTTGGTATTTTCTTTTCTATTTCCTTGAAAGCTTCCGAAATAAAAGCCATATCGCTCGTGCCCGCTATATCTTCGTAAAAATCCCCGGCAGCGGCGCCGTCTATGACATCCTGCTCGGTCTTGAAACCGACAATGGAAGTAGTAATGTTTTTGTTACCTACAATAAAACGGAGAGCGCCCTGCGCATTGGTTTTAGCTTTTCCCCTTTTCAAAAAACTTAACTTTCCGGTTTCCTCGCCCAAAAAACCGCCGTTCAACGGACCCATGGCAACCACGCCCATATTTAATTTTTTGGCGAGCGCAGCAACTTCAGCATATTGCTGCTGGTAGGCATTATAATAGAGCGTTACACTTTCAAACAAACCGGACTCAAGCATTATTTCAACATCTTTTGGTTTGCCGTGGGAAGTCATGCCCAGATGCCGGATGACACCCTGCTTCATCAGATCTTTAACACCTTCGTATTTATAACCCGGCTCAAGCATTTTTACAAAAACATCCATCGAATCCGTGCCCCACATTTGATAAAAATCGAGGTAATCGGTTTTAAGACGTTTTAATTGTTCTTCTATTTGTCTTTTAAGGTCATCTGCGGTGATGGGGTCGTTGTAGGCATTTTTTGAGGAGAGGAAAATATCTTTTCTTCTTTTTCCCAGAGCTTTCCCTATTTTAAGTTCGCTGTCACCATAGCCCGAGGCGGTTTCAAAAAAATTTATTCCCAGGTCTATTGCTTTATTGACTACTTTGAAAGCTTCTTCTTCGTTGATTTCCGGGAGGCGCATTCCACCAAAAGAAATACAAGAAACTTTTAATCCAGATTTTGTAAGCTGTCTATATTCCATATTTTCGTTAAAATCCTTCAACTATGATATATAAATTCCCAATATATTTACACAAATAATAGTTTTATCGCTTTTTATCCCAAAATAATTAGAAAATTTAAATAAAAATACATCAATCACCCATATTACAAGATATTTTTTATATACACAAACTCTGTTTTTATATAGTGGAGCAGGAAGATTAACTTATTACAAAATATCATCAAAATGGCACTTGATAAACCAAATAGAAAGCCAAATATTGCAAAAAAGATGTATGCCATCCCAATAAATCTGACTTTACAGCTTATTGCCTATACCCTGAATCATTTCAAACAGCCTGTTTAAATCTTCCGGAGAATAGAAATCTACAACTATCTTTCCCTTCTTTTTTCCTATTATCTTTACTTTGGTTCCAAGGGTATATTGCATCTGTTTTTCTGCATCGGCAATATGAACATCTTTATCCTGTGCTTTCTTAATATCTTTAATTTCACCTTTTTTAATCGCCGAAATCATTTTTTCTATTTGCCTTACAGACATTCCTCTTTTTACAACGGTATCGCATAGTTTTTCTTGAAGATCAAGCTGATCTACCCCAAGCAGAGCCCTGGCATGCCCTACGGAAATTGTTCCACGTGAAACATTTTCCTGTATTTTAAATGGCAAATTTAAGAGACGGAGAAGATTCGCAATTGTACTTCTTTCCTTGCCCACTTTTTTTGCAACCTCGTCTTGTGTCAGCCCGAACTCATTTTGAAGCCGCCTATATGCCTCTGCCTCTTCTATTGGATTAAGGTCGTCTCTCTGAATATTTTCAATTAAGGCAAGCTCAAGCATATCTTCGTCTTTTACATCCCTGATTACCGCAGGAATGGTCTCTTTTTTAAGTTCTTTTGACGCTCTGAGACGTCTTTCCCCTGATATTAGCTCATATTCATCCGGCCCTATTTTTCTAACTGAAATCGGCTGAATTATCCCCTTCTCCTGAATTGAGGCCATAAGATTTGCTAATTCAACCGGATCAAACTCTTTTCTTGGTTGATATTTATTCGGTCGGATTTTATTAATATCAAGCTCAACTCCAAAATGCTTTTCACCTTTATTTTCAATTACAGGATTTATAGTATTACTTCCGGGAATCAACGCTCCCAAGCCCTTACCTAATCCTTTCGGCATTTTCCACAACCTCCCTGGCCAAATTTATATAAGCATCTGCCCCTGAACTTCTTATATCATAAAGAATAACCGGCTTCCCGTAGGATGGAGCCTCGCTGAGACGTACATTTCTAGGAATAAAAGTCTTATATACCTTATCCTGAAAATGCTTGAATATTTCATCTCTTACCTGCTGCGCAAGAGTTGTACGACCATCAAACATCGTAAGAACCACCCCTTCAATACAAAGGTTTTGATTTAGGCTCTTTTTCACTAATTCTATTGTATTTAGAAGCTTACTGACACCTTCCAAAGCGTAATATTCGCACTGTATAGGAATTATTATACTATCTGCAGCGGTCAATGTATTTAGGGTTAAAAGACCTAAAGATGGGGGACAATCTACGAATATATAGTCATACTCATCCTTAATTGGGGCAATGGCATTTTTTAACCTGTTTTCTCTGGCCATTAATGGGACTAACTCAATCTCGGCACCTGTTAAATCTATGTTGGACGGTACTATTTTAGTATAATTTATTGCGGTATATAAAACTACTTCCTGCATCGGTTTTCCATTAATTATGCAGTCATAAATGCTGGATTCAACGCTGTATGGGTTTATTCCAAAGCCACTGGTTGCGTTTCCCTGGGGATCCATATCAATAATGAGAGTCTTTTTTTCCATTGCCCCAACAGAGGCGGCGAGATTTACCGCAGTGGTGGTCTTTCCTACTCCACCTTTTTGATTGGCTATTGCAATAACTTTTCCCATTTTTCCTTTACTTTTTTAATAGAATTGTATCAAGGAAATTAATTTTACAAGAAAGCGGTAAATATGTCAAGACAAATAAACAATATGTTTCACGTGGAACATGTTATTTTTAAATGCTTTACGCTCTAGGCTACGCTTTTAGAGGTCTTTTTTGAGGTATTCCGTTTCGGCGGGGATATTTTTCCGGAGTTTCTTTCTCTTTTGATATTATTACAATATTTTTTTCTTCATTGAAAAAAGAATATTTTATGTTTTGTATCCTCTCAATTTTTCCGCCTAGATTTTCTATTACGCCCTTGGCTTGTTTTATTTCTGCAGCATCCTTGCCTTTTGAGGCGACAAACTCCCCGCCTATCCTGACAAAAGGGAGGCATAATTCTGAAATTGAGCTCATCCCGGCCACGGCTCTGCAGCAGGCGTAATCATATTTCTCTCTGTGTGACTTTTCTTTTGCGAGGTCTTCGGCTCTTCCCCAGAGTACATTGACATTTTTCATATTAAGCAGTTCGCTTATATGTTTTAAAAATACACATTTTTTTGAGGCGGAGTCTACGAGTGTTAGATTTATATTCTTATAAAATATTTTTAAAGCAAGTCCGGGAAAACCACCGCCGGTCCCGATATCTATTAAGGAGGAATTATCTTTTATAAATGGCAGCAGCGTGAATGCATCCAAAAAAAGATTTATAAAAATATTTTCATATCCCTTTAGGGCGGTAAGATCGGCTTTTGAGTTCCAGGAGTTTATTTCTCTGATATAAATATCTATTTCAGAAACTTTTTCTTCGGAAAGCTCCATTTGCATCTCTGAAAGATATTTTTTTATTTCTAAATTTAATGACATAAGGTATTGTAGCAAATATCAGAGAAGATTTCACTATTTTTTGAAATTAAATATTTTGCGGCAAGGTTATACTTTTTTCTTTCTGAGTTCTTTCTTAATATTGATAAGAACCGCAGTGATGTCAGAGGGGGAGATGCCGGAAATTCTTTGCGCCTGGCCGAGATCCTCGGGCCGCATTTTTGAAAGTTTTTCCACGGCTTCGGCCGCAAGCCCGTGTACTTTTTTGTAATTAATATCTGCCGGGATTTTTATTGTCTCTTCGGCCTCGGCGCGCTCTATGTGATTTTTCTGCCGCTTTATATAACCTTCATATTTTACATATATTTCCACCTGTTCTATAGCTTCCCTATAATTTCTTTCTTTTTTTTCTTCCCGGTCCTTTAAAATATCTTCAAAATCATTGTACCGGATCTCCGGCCGTTTCAGAAGTTCTGCCAGGGATATTTTTTCTTTTATGCCGGAGGAATTATTTTTTTTAAAGAATTTTTTTCCTGCTTCATCGGGAAAAATATATTTTTTCTTAAGCTCGGAAAGTTTTTCTGCGATTAATTCTTTCTTCAACTCATACTTTTTAAACCGCGCTTCGCCGATAAGACCAAGCGTCCTGCCTTTTTCTAACAAACGTAGGTCGGCATTATCCTGCCTGAGTACCAGGCGGTATTCTGCCCGCGAGGTGAACATTCTGTAAGGTTCCGCCGTACCCTTAGTTACCAGATCGTCAATTAAAACTCCTATGTACGCCTCGGACCGGCCTAAAACAAATTCTTTCTTACCTGCTATTTTCTGCGCTGCATTAATACCGGCCATCAGTCCCTGAGCGGCAGCTTCCTCATAACCGGAGGTACCGTTTATCTGGCCCGCAAAATATAAGCCCTCGATATTTTTTGTTTCCAAAGTATGCTTCAGCTGGTAAGGAGGGCAGTAATCATATTCAATTGCGTACGCCGGCCGCATTATCTCCACGTGTTTCATAGCCGGCATCGTGCGTAGGAATTGCAGCTGGACATCCTCGGGCAGGCTGGAAGAAAGTCCGTTTAAATACATCTCAAGCGTCCCCAAGCCCTCCGGTTCAATATATATCTGGTGTCTGGATTTCTCCGGAAAACGCATAACCTTGTCTTCTATTGAAGGGCAGTACCTGGGACCTACCCCTTTGATCTTTCCCGCAAATAAAGGCGACCTGTGAATGTTTTTCCGAATAATTTCATTAGTCTCCTCATTGGTGTGCACCAAGAAACAAGGAACCTGCGGCAGTGTGATGGCCGCAGTTTCCGGGGAGAAGGTTACCGGATTTTCATCACCCGGTTGAATTTTTGCTTTTGAAAAATCTATCGTGTTTTTATTTACTCTCGGGTTCGTGCCGGTTTTTAAACGCCCCAGTTCAAAACCGAGCTCCCGGAGACAGTTTGAAAGTTTTTCCGCGGAAAGTTCACCGTTTCTGCCGCCCGGGTATGAAGCCTCTCCTATGTGTATCAGACCGTTAAGAAAAGTTCCCGGGGTAATAATTACAGCTTTGGCAAAATAGGCCATACCCATATGCGTAACCACGCTGTAAACAGAATTATTCCTAACGAGTATTTTTTCTATTATCCCCTGTTTCACGTCCAGGAGGGGCTGATCCTCAAGAACAAGTTTCATTTCATTCTGATAAATTTTTTTGTCGCATTGCGCCCGCAAGGAATGCACTGCCGGCCCTTTTTTTGTGTTTAACATTTTGAACTGAATTGCGGACTTATCGGCATTCCGGCCCATTTCTCCACCCAAGGCATCTATTTCTTTTACAAGGTGTCCCTTTGCCATACCTCCAATTGCCGGATTGCACGACATTTGGGCTATATTATCCAAATTTATTGTAAATATGGCTGTTTTTAGACCCATTCGCGCCACTGATAGGGCTGATTCAACACCCGCATGGCCGGCACCAACCACTATTACATCATATTTTTTATCATATTTTAGCTTGTATTCTGGGTTCAATTTGGATGCCTTTTGGTTAAACTATTTACTTAATATGGTATTTTGCGCCCCGCACCATTCGCTTTGCTCAGGTTCGGGATAATAAAACTATAGCTTTACTATTATCCACAACTTATCCACAACTATTTATAACCGCTTTGCACTTGTTTATAACTATGTTGGTATTTTTGCTAACAGCGATATTTCCTTTATTTTTAAAGGGTTTTGACGTTTTTGATATAGTTGGCATTTACTATGTTCGCTAACCCTTTTCCTATCAGAACTATATCAATATCAACATCTTATCCACGTTTATTAACAATTAAGCGCTAAAACTCTTTACACACTCGGGACATATGAAGCTTGTTGATTGGCTTTCGTTTTTTTATTGTTTATAACTTAATTCGCTGTCAGTTTTACCAGATATTTTGCTTTTTGTAAAGAAGAAACCCCGACAACAAAAATCAAGGAATTATAAATTATTTTAACGGTTTTGATTTTTACGAAGAATGCGGGGTTAAATTCGTTTTAGAGGAAAAAGAGTCCGGGATATTATGTGGAAAGATCACTTGCCTATACAAAAATCGGAAAATATCTTATTCAAAATATCTTCTGCCGAGACTCTTCCGGTTATGCAGCCGATATAATCCAGCGCGCCTCTGATATCAAGGGCTACGAACTCTTCGGACATTTTTTCCTCTATGGATTTTACCGCTTTTTTTAAAGAAGCCGCTGCGCTTGAGAGCAGTTCTTTATGTCTTACATTTGTAATAATTATACTTTCTTTAGAGCCGGCGCCTTTTTTTAGGGCTACTTTCCCCATTTCTTTTTTTAATTTTTCCATCCCGCTTTTGTTAACGAGGGAGATTTTAACAAGGGTTTTATTTTTAAGCAGTTTGCGGAGCTGCTTTTCCGTTGTTTTCGCCGGCTGCAGGTCTGTCTTGTTTATTACGGCTATAATGTTTTTCGCACGGGTTATTTTTATAATCTCAATATCTTCTTTCTCCAGCTCCCGGGCGCCGTCAAACACCACCAGCAGCAGGTCGGCCTCCGCCAGAGACCTAAGAGAGCGGTCAATTCCTTTTTTTTCCACCAGGTCTTTAGCTTCCCTGATTCCGGCGGTATCGGAAAGCACAAAAGCAATACCCCCGATGTTTATCGTTTCTTCAATTATATCCCTGGTAGTCCCCGGAATATGAGTTACAATGGCGCGCTCCTCATTAAGCAGTTCGTTCAGGAGTGAGGATTTTCCGGCGTTAGGTTTTCCGATTATGGAAGTTTTTATCCCCTCGCGGAGAATTATGCCGCCTTCGGCGGTGGCAAGCAGGTCCCGCAAAGTTTTCAAAACTTTAAGCAGATCTTTTTTTATTCCAGCCATATCCGTAGTTTCGTTTTCTTCCTCTGCAAACTCTATATTGGCTTCCACTTTTACGCATGTATTTTTAAGGGTTTCCGCGACTTCGTTCATTTTTTCCGAAAGCCCGCCCTTGAGCTGCAGCACGGCAGCCTTCAAACTTTCTTCCGTCTTGGCTTTAATTATATCAAAAACCGCTTCGGCCTGCGCCAGGTCTATCCTGCCGTTTAAAAAAGCCCGTTTTGTGAATTCCCCGGGCTCCGCCAGACGCGCCTTGTATTTCAACAGGAGTTCCAGGGTCCGGCGGACCGAAATCAGGCCCCCATGACAATTTATCTCTACAACGTCTTCCCTGGTATAGGTGGCCGGCGCCTTCATGAATGTGACAATAACCTCATCAATTGTTTCTCCGGAGGCCGGATCTATCACAAAACCATAATGGGCTGAATAGGAGGGCATTTCCGCAAGTATTTTCTCTTTTTTAGGTTTAAATATTGTTGCAACAATTTTTAGAGCCGCCGGTCCGGAGACCCGCACAATACCCAGTCCACTTTCTCCGGGCGGGGTTGAGATAGCCGCAATAGTATCTTTCATTATCACTTCCGAATTTTGATTTTTAGTTCATTGGAGATCAGGGTCTGTTTTATCCAGCCTTTCCCGGTTTCGGCAGCTTCAGGCCCCCCGGCATAAGAAAGAATAATTTCCAGCTCCCCTGCGATTTTATCTTCCTTCGCAGCAACCAGGAGGATTTCAGAGGAAAAAGCACCGCCGGCTTCTATTTCAAAAACATCTCCGGCCGTTTCTTCGACGCTGCGGGAGACCGGCGCAAGGTCTTGTTTAAGTTTTTTTACCAGGCGCCCTGACTGCATCAAAAGAAGATCAAAACCAGAAACACCGGCGGAAGGATTCACCCCGTAAGCGGTCTCGGTACCGGAGTTACTCAGCTTAATCTTTACTTTTATGCCCTCTTCCTTGGCATATTCTTTTTTTTCTGTTGAAATTTCGAGAGACAGACCTTCTTTAGGCACGAAATCTATTACCGCCAAGATCTCTTCGGTTCCCGCTTTAAGTTTTTCTTCTGCAAAAACAGTCTTTTGACGGACAAATTTCCCCGGGAGCTCCAAAACAACACTTTCTTCCAGTTTTTTTAGTATATCAAGTGCTTTTCTGTAATTTTGACCCTCTAAAAAGACATTTACCAGCAGGTAATTTTTTCTTGCCTCTGTAACGGTATCGCTTTTCTTGTTTTTTTGCAGGGTTTCGGCAAACCCTTGGTTAATTAAAAAAGGTTTAAGATTTATCAGGGGATCCGCCTCTACTGCTTCAAAATATCGTCCCTTATTAGCCAGTAAGGCTGCCTTAAAAAATAAATAACTCTCCTCAACAGGGGCTTCACCAAGAGCTTTTTCGTAGAGCAAGCAATATTCCAGCGCGCGGGCATAATCATTCAAAGCAAAAGCATACAGCCGGGCTGCTTCTATATATACCTCCCTGTCTCTTTTGAACAAAAGGAGGAGTTTAACATTGTTTACCACAGTATCAAATTTTTCTTTAGTATCACCGGCGTAAGCCGTTTCTTCTCCGGCAGGATTTAAACTGTCAGTTTTTGAAAGCTTTTCTTTTATAGCGGAGAGGAAAAGCGCCGCTTTTTCGCTGTTTACGGGTTCATCAAGCAGCAGGTCCATTGCAGTCGTAAGCGAAAGCAAAGCGGAAGACCTGACCGCCATATATAGAAGAGAACTTTCCTCTAAAGCCGCCTTGATCAAAGGCAGGGTTCTTTCCTCCTGCAGAGAAGCAGCGGCCAGGAGCAGATACCCGAATATTTTATTATTTATCAGTGTTTTTTTGCCCACCATTTCCCGCGCGGTCAATGTTTCGGTCCAAACATTTTCTTTACCTGCCGGAAGAAGCGCAATTTCTTTAACTGCTTTTTCACAAAAATAATCCTGGCGCAGCGCAGCTTTTTCTTTTATGACCAACAGCCATTTTTTCACTCGTTCTTCTTCTGGCAGGACCCTGGCTTCTTCGCGAAGCTTAATAAGGTCTATAGCCTCACGGGCCGCCTGGCGCACGGGATAAACATCTTTCCGGAGAATAAAAGGATCATAGAGCAGGGAATTTATTTTTGGTATGGAGAGAGAAGAGCCGGTCTCACCGAGGAGCCTGACGGTTAGAAATCTTAC
>Ga0265593_1000167_pt1 | contig 43852 bp, 40 predicted proteins | sample saktaG_8_FD_190136 | JGI IMG/M metagenome (GOLD analysis project Ga0265593, IMG submission 190136) | Saline water microbial communities from Sakinaw Lake, British Columbia, Canada - sak_2011_5_24_36m | ecosystem: Environmental > Aquatic > Non-marine Saline and Alkaline > Saline ... | reverse complement strand
TTAATAACTCTTTGATTTCCTCTTTTGTGAACATTTTTTTATCCATGTAGTTGTTTGTTAATTAATTACATTCTAACAGAAAACAAAAAGTAGACACTTTCGTGTCTACTTTTTGGGGTACGGTTCATATAGCAGTGTTTTTAATTTATCATTTGTGGGTACAGAGGGATTCGAACCCCCGACCATCGGCTTAAAAGGCCGTTGCTCTACCAACTGAGCTATGTACCCGTAAAATATCGTAAAATAATATAACGTTTTTAATTATATCCGAATCCGAAATTAAGTCAACATAGGCGCAGAACTTCACGGACTTTCACTGAATAACGCTGAAAATTGCATACTTAAAAACAAAGCAACTAACTTCAAAAAACTGTTAGTCGTTACTTTTGTTAATATAAATCAAAAACAACAGTGGAGAGGCCAACCAGATGAATTTGGCCCAAGGAGATGAAAAATAGAAAAGCGCATCCTTGGAAACATATTTCAAAAGTTCTTTGTCTCCAAGAAAAGCAGCCAAAATGCTGAAAATAGCACCAACCTCGAGGAAGCTCATCAAAAAAATCTGCCAATACGCAAGCCCAGAACCAGACAAACCAATATCAAAAGTATACCTGCCAATCAAAGTCAACAAAACTAACAAAATCAGAAAAATCAGCATCGGCAAATTTTTGTTATTGCCGATCAGGTCGGTCGGCAAAACATGCACGAGCGCGAAAGAAAGATAGATATTCATTACGCTGTTATGCAAACGTTTTTTTCCAACCGCCAACCACAAAACCACCGCGATTGCCAACATCACCAACAGCACAGTCACAAGCTCTGCTATTGAAGAAGAAAGACCGAAACTGCGAAAAATTTTCTCTAATTGCATAATATTTTTTGTTTTTGAAAGTTAAGTTTCCTTTATTTTTATTATACATTTTTTGTTGGACAAAACAAGCTTTGCCAGCTATAATTCAGATTATTATGGAGCAATCTGAAATACCCAAGAAAATCTTTTGGTGGACATTATTTGTCCTTTTTTGGCTTGTCTCAAGCACAATTATTGGCTACGCTTTCGGTTATCGTTTCAGTCAAGATCGAGGAGTTTTTATTTATGGAGGTTCAATTTCAATGAAAACAACCCCTCAAGATTCTGACGTCTATATCAATAACATCCTTTATTCTTCCAAAAAATTAAACCGAATCAACAATTCCTATCACATAGATGGCATTGAACCTGGAGAATATTTGCTTGAAGTCAAATCTCTGGGGTTTAAAACTTGGTCAAAAAAGGTTTCTGTCCACAGTGGGATTTCAACTGAATTTTGGAACATTGTGCTAACCAAAGATGATTACAAAAAAACTAGCTACGATTCTGAAGGAATTCTAAGATTTTTCATTTCGCCCAGAAAAAATCTAACTGCAACTGCTCAACAAAACGAAGATATTTTTTCCATAAACATCCTAAACGCAGAAAATAACAGCGTTGAAAATATTTCAGATTCAAATGAATATCTTTTTACTAACGATTCAAAAGAGAATATAGAATGGACACCACAAGCTCACAGAATAATTATTCCAGTCATCAAAAAGGACAGCCAGAAAAAGAATTATCTCATCGCCGATGTCCCAGCTGATCAAGTGCTCAACTTGCAGGATATTGCTGGAACTGAAGATCTTTCCCACGTGCGCTGGGATCCTAAAACTAAAAATGCTCTTTTTTATATGTCCGAAGGCAATCTTTATCGAGTCGATCTTGACGCTCCCAAGGAAATTCGCCAAGTCGCCAAAAACATCGCTAGCTATGAACTGGCCTCCAGTGGTCTTTACTATTTCCAACTTCCAGAAGGCATTGTCTATAAAACCAACACCGACGGCACCGACGCACCCGCTCAAATAACCCTGTCTTCTCCGACTAATATGAATGATCCGAACTATCAGATCATTGTCTATGACGATGACAGGATAGTGTTTCTTAATCCTAGCAAAAATTTATACATTTTTAATCGAGGAGAAACAGCTGACTATTTCCAACAACTTTCAAACAATGCGCTTGGCTCACAATTTTCAGACGACGGCAAGAAATTGCTCTTTTGGAATGAACACGAAATCAGCGTCTATTTTGCCAGAAAATGGGATGTGCAACCAGTTCGCAGCGAAAATGAAACTCTTCCAATCACCCGCTTTTCTGATTCCATCTCTAATGTGCAATGGTCACGCGACTACGAACACGTTATTTTTTCAACCGGCAAGCAGGTCAAATTCATTGAGATTGATCAGCGAGATCATCGCAATTTGATGGACCTTTTCACGCTTAATTCCAACAACGCGCAAATCACCAATAATAACTCTGACGGCTTGATTTATTTTATCGACACTGATGCCAATGGCACCAGTGTTCTCAATACCATCGAGTTCCCCGAAAAGACCACCCTTCTTCAAAGCTTCTTCCCTGGATCAACGACAGTACAAACCACAAATACTAACCAATAGGATAGTAGTAGTTTATTAGGCTCTTTAGCACTTTAGGTTAAATACTTCACAAAAAACGCTTCTTTATCATTCCCATGAAAATGGGAATCCAGCCCCACTTTCATATCATAGTTTTTCTTTTTTAACACGAAACCTAGATTCCTCAACCCAGGGCGAACGGACTGCCTCCGCGGGAATGACAAAAATATTTTTTACAAAATAAAAAACCACCAAAACGAAAAAAGCACAAAAGAATAAATCTCTTGTGCAAACCACTATTGATATAGTGATTTTTTATTTCTCAAGAATATAGCGCAAATCCGAATAGGATATGTCATACTTCTCAAGAAGAATTTCGTCTTCCATTACCCAATAGCTCGTGTCATAGCAATGAGCATAAGGATTACCAGCATAATCATCCCTTATCTCTCCAATACTACAATTCATCCCCTCTAATCCTCCAGGAAAATCTGCGACTTCCTGACGAATTTCGCTGGCAATTTTCTGAGAAATTTCTTTCCCTGATGGTAATGCGACAAAAGTTGTCATTGCTATTCTCCGTTTACGTTTTGTGGAAAATTCCACGTGTTGCTTTAATGTACTAATTATAACTTTATATAATACACCTTTTTTCACTCTTTGTCAAGCCTAACTTTTCCCACATCACAAAAAATGCCTCAGATTAGGCATTTTTGTGTATTTTCCCAAGGTTTTATTTTCGCATTTTCCTAAAAAGTTTACCCCGTGTCAAATACCACTAGGTCTAAGAAGTTTACCCTGTGGCGTATGCCACTTGGGGCTAAAAGCTACTATTCATCTCCATCCGGCACTCCAGCATTAGCGCCCCAATCGAAAGGCTTTTTGAACATATAATTGTCGCTGCACTTTTGACGACAAAATTGATAAGCCTGCTCGCCCAAATTCGAATCCTCCACGCAGGCATTCCAAGTCGCCAAGTCCTGGATGTTGATTTTTTTGACTTCCAAATATTGACTGAAGGCATAGGTCAGTGTCAAACAAAAAGCGATCACCGCAAAAAAAATTATCATCACTCGATTAAAAACATCATTATTTTTCATAAAAAAGATTTTTAGCATTTAATGCTTTCATTATACTCCGATTTATTTCAACCACAATAGCATTTTAAAAAGACTCGACATCCCCCTCCGCACATTGCGAAGTGCGTAGGCAAAAGACGATTGATGAGCGTAAAAAATTTCTAGCGAGCTTTTTCAGCAGAAAAAGTGCAGCGGGAATTTTAGTGAAGAATGAAGTCTTTGCCCCAGCAACGAGCACGTGTCGGGATTTCTTTTGTAACTTTTCTTCTAAAAGAAAAGTTAACCCTTGTAGTCCTAGATTGCCACGCATGATTACATGCTCGCAATGAAAAAAACTGAATCAGGACTATTGAATATAAAAAAACACTCCTTTCGGAGTGTTTTGAAAAATTTATCGTTTTGCCCACTTATGGTCGCTACGCTCTTTGAAACCCACGGTTTTCAATGCTTTCCTCCAACTGAAACCTCCCAGTTTCCGACCCTTCCCCAACCACATTGGCCAAAAAGAGAAAACGCCCGAAGGCGCTTTTTTTATCTTTTTGCCCACTGTGGAGCTTTGCGAGCTTTTTTAAGACCTGGTTTCTTTCGTTCAACCTCTCTGGCATCACGGGTCATATATCCAAGATCCTTGAGTGATTTCTTGAGAGTTTCGTCATATTTGACCAAGGCTCGGGAAATTCCCAATCTGACCGCTTCAATCTGTCCAGTAACTCCACCGCCTCTCACAAGCACAGTAACGCGCATTTTGCCATAAAGTCCGACGGCCTTGAGTGGTGAAAGAAAAGTGTTTTGCAAATTTGCTCCAGGAAAATAATCTTTCAATTTCTTCTTGTTGATAATAAAATCAGAATCGGTCGCCTTATCATAGGCATAAAGACGAACCTGCGCAACAGAGGCTTTTCTTCTTCCCACTCCATAGAAATAAACCTCATCGGCTGATTTTTTTTCAACTTTAACCTCAGCTACCTCAGGAGCAACCACCGGCGCAATTTTTTCCTTCTTAACTTTCTTAGCTACCACTTTCGTAGCTTTTTTTTCAGCTTTTTTTACTGCCATAATGTTATAAATCACTAATCAAAACTAATTATTTCACTAATTATCTCTAATGTTTTTCATTCGCGATTATTCGAGATTAAATTCGAGTCGATTCGCGATTTCTATCTTCTAGTGGGTGACTTCAATATTCTTATGCCCATGTTCTTCTCCTCCATATACAAAAAGTCGAAGCATCATCTTATCTCTGAGTTTATTTTTCGGAAGCATTCCATAAACAGCATTCTGAAAAACCTTACGCGGATCCTTTTCAAGCAAATCTTCAAAAGCAATGGAAGATATTCCTCCTGGATATCCACTAAAGCTATGATAAATCTTGTCAGTCAATTTTTTTCCGGTCACGCGAACTTTGCTGGCATTAATAATCACCACAAAATCACCGCCATCAATGTGAGGAGTGTAGTCAACTTTGTTTCGACCGCTAAGCACTTTCGCAATCTCAGTCGCGAGGCGTCCGAGAACTTTTCCTTGAGCATCAAAGAGATGATATTGTCTTTTCATAAATTTCTTTAATATTATGCTAATCTACTAATAAATGCCAATCCACTAATTACTAATCTACAAAAAATTTAACTAACTTCATTCGCAATTCGCGGATTAGTATTTATTCGCAAATTAGCATCACATTTCTACATAAATTCAATTACTGCCATTTTTGCCCCATCGCTTTTTCGCTGGGCAATTTTCAAAATTCTTGTATATCCACTGGTGCGAGCTGAAAATTTCGCCGAAAACTCACCGGAAAGCTTTTTAACTGCCATCAACGGAAGTTCCTTTCTTAAATCTCTGACTATTGCAACTTTTTTCTCTTCATTGCTGGCTGAAATCTTTTTTGCCTTAGTGATAATTTTGTCAATCATCGGTTTGATTTCTTTTGCTTTTGCTTCAGTGGTAGTGATCTTTTCTTTCATAATAAAACTACCAAGCAATGTTTTAAGAAGAGCTGTTCGCACTCTTTTCACTCTACTGAATTTTCTGCCTTTAACTAAATGTTTCATATGCTTATTACTGTTTTAGGGTGAGACCAAGTTCACCAACTGACTTTTTAATTTCCTTAATTCCTTTGTCGCCCATTCCTTCCAATCCCTTAAGTCCTTCTTCTGTATATTTAACGATGTCTTTAACCTTCACAAGTTTGTTGGTTTCAAGCACATTAAGCGTTCGAGTTGAAAGATTTTTAAGCTCAGTAACTTTAATTTTAAGAGGATCAACTTCCGCTTCCTTTGGAGCAACCGCTTCGGCATCTTCAACCAATTCAGCTTCTTGAACTTCAACTACGGGATTTTCCTGAACTACTTCAATTCCGCCAAGAACTGAAAACTGTTCAACAAGCAAAGCCACTGCTTTTGAAAAAGCTTCCTGCGGAGTGATGCTTCCGTCAGTCATAATTTCAAGTGTAATTTTATTGTAGTCAGTTCTCTTTCCAACACGCATATTTTCAACTTCATAGTTCACGCGACGAATTGGAGTGTAAACCGCATCAATAGCAATAACTTCAATCTCTTTTTCGCCTCGTTCTTGCTGTTCGATTGGAACATATCCCAAACCATTTGAAACCTCCAATTCCATTTCCAATTCAACTTTCTTGTCTGTAATTGTTGCAATAATCTGATCAGGGTTGACAACTTCAACTTCCGAAGAACCCTTGATTGATGAAGCCGTCACTTTTCCTTCGCCTTTAAACTTCAAACTAACTTTAACAGGCTCATCTGAATGAAGCCTAAATCTGATTTTTTTCAAATTAAGAATAATCTGAACAGCGTCTTCCATCACTCCATCAATGGTTGAAAATTCATGAGAAACACCTTTAATTTTGACAGAAGTTACAGCTGCGCCTTTTAGAGAAGAAAGCAAAACGCGTCTAAGCGCATTTCCAAGGGTCATTCCATATCCTGGGTAACATCCCAAGATTTCGAATTTTCCACTTTGCTCATCAATCGGCGTATATTTTGGCTTCTGAGGAAGTGACACTGTCTGCATATCCTCTTTTGAACGAGGGGCTCATGGAAAGTCCACAAACCAAACGTTTTTAGTTAATGAAGTTAAAAAAACAAACAATATATTTTAACGAGAATAAGATTCAACCACCATCTGAGGATCAACCTGAATGCCGACGTCCTCCCTGACTGGCAAAGAAACAACCTTCCCTTCAATTTTTGTCTGATCAAACAAAATCCATTTTGGAAAATCCTTCTTATTTTTCAATGACTGAATCTGATTTGTGAAGTATGCGCCACTTTTTTTGGATTCTTTGATACTAATCACATCACCAACCTTAACTTCATAGGAAGGAATCGTCACAGATTTTCCGTTTAGCAAAAATGCTCCGTGAGTAACCATCTGACGAGCTTGGATTGGAGAAAGTGCAAAGCCCATTTTTCGCACCACATTGTCCAATCGAAGTTCGAGTCTTACCATTAGAAGATCTCCAGTAACTCCAGGTTTATTTTCAATTTCCTCGTAATGTTTGCGGAATTGTCTTTCTAAAACTCCATACATTCTCTTAATGCGTTGTTTCATGGCAAGTTGCTTGCCAAATTCACTTAGACCTCTCGACATTCTTTTGCCATGAGCTCCAGGAGCGTAAGGTCTTTTTACCATCGCACATTTTCCGGTGTTGCAACGATCACCCTTGAGAAAAAGCTTTTCTCCTGATCGACGACACCTCTTACATTTTGATCCCAATAAATCTCTAGCCATATCTTATCTCAATTTCTAATTTCTAATTTCTAATTTCTAAAAAATTTCTAATGCTCTAATTTCAAAATTGAAAATTGAGGCATTTTAAAATTGATTGAAAATTGAAAATTGAAAATTGAAAATTTTATACTCTCTTTAAATTATAAAACCCAAACTGATTACAAAATAGAACTTATTTACACTAAATATAAACTAAACGCGTCTTGGTTTCTTCGGTCTACATCCATTATGTGGAATCGGAGTCATATCCTTAATCGCGACAAGTTCAAATCCTTTGTTAGCAAGGGACCTGATCGATGATTCACGTCCGCTACCAACACCTTTGACAAAAACTTCCAACTCTTGAACTCCATATTTTTTAACTTTCTCAGTAACATCATGCACAACCTGAGTCGCAGCATAAGGAGTCGCTTTTTTAGCGCCCTTAAATCCAAGCAAACCCGAACTTGCCCAAGCCAACATAGAACCATTCATATCCGAAATCATCACCATAGTATTATTATAGGTGCATTTGATGTGAGCTTGACCCTTTAAAATTTGTCGCTTCAGTTTTTTCTTTTTCTTCTTCGAATCGGCCTCAACAACTTCAACCACTTTTTTTTCTTCAGTGCCTTCAGTCCCAGCCTCAGCAGCGACTTCTTCAAAAATATCTTCAGTTTTTTTAATATCCTCAGCCATAATGATATAAATCCCTAATTAACGCTAATTATTTCACTAATTATCCCTAATATTTTTTAAAATTATTTGCGAATATTCGAGAAAAATTCGAGTTGATTCGCGATTTCTATCCCTAGGTCTTCGATTCTGTTCTTCGTCCGCTTCCCATTGTCCTTCTGACATTGCCACGAACAGTTCGACTATTGGTCTTTGTTCGTTGACCATGCACTGGAAGTCCTTTTTGATGACGAGATCCGCGATAACTGCCGACTTCTTTCAAGCGTTTGATATTCATTTTGACTTCATGCTTGAGCTCTCCTTCAACCTTGTATTTCTTTTCAATCTCATCTCTAAGTTTATTTGCTTGCTCTGAAGACAAGACCTTCGTTTTAGTCTTGGGATCAATTTCGAGCTTTTCCAAAAGTTTTTTGCTTGTTGAAGGACCAATGCCATAAACATAGGTAAGCGCAACTTCGATTATTTTTTCATCTGGCAGATTTATTCCGGAAATACGTATCATAAAATCAGGTTTTAGCTTTTAGCTTCTTAGCTTTTTAGAAAAAATTCTAAAAAACCTAACAAGCTAAAGCCTAATAAGCTTGTTAGTTATCCTTGTCTTTGTTTATGCTTTGGTGTTGAGCAAATAACATAAACTTTGCCCTTGCGTCTAACAACCTTGCACTTTGCACATATTTTTTTGACTGATGCTCGTACTTTCATATATTTTTTGATATTATGCTAATCTACTAATAAATGCCAATCCGCTAATCACCAATTTTAAATAAAAAAAATTCACCTGATTTATTCGCAATTCGCGGATTAGTGTTTATTCGCAAATTAGCATCACTTTTACATTCGTTGCACAACTCGTCCCTTGGTCAAGTCATAAGGGCTCATTTCCATCAAAACCCTATCTCCTGGAAGCAGGCGAATATAATGAACTCTCATTCTTCCTGAAATATGTGCCAAAACCTCGTGTCCATTGTCTAGTTTAACCTTAAAAGTAGTGCTAGGCAGTGTTTCCACGATAACCCCTTCAATCTTTATGAGTTCCTTTTCTTTATTTGCTGACATATTTTAAGTGAATTTCCAACCTAAAAATAGAGGGGAAATACTTTTCCAAAACTATCCTCATTCGTGAAAATAAAGTAGTGAAAACCTCTAATTTAAACTGTCTATTAAGCTGTTCTAAAAACGTATAACTATCTTAACAAGTTATCGAATTGTTGTCAACCCTGTGAAATTTTATCCCCCTCAACAACAATTTTAACACAAATTTTGCCCAAAAAGAGCTTACTGTAAGCAAAAACTATTCACCCAACCCTTATTGCTCTTTTTCAACCTCAACACTGACTCTTTGGGAGAACTGGGGAATGCGATTGATGAAAGTTGGAAAGAAAATAACATCGGCATTTTTAATGCTAGGATTTTTTTTCAGGATTGCCGACAATTCACTTTCATTTTTTCCAAGTACTTCTTTTTTGAAAGCTTCCATATCAACATTTGGCGCAACTTCAACCTCACTATGAATTTTCAAAGCCAAGGTGCTGTTTTCAAAATTAGGCTCTACGCTGACATATTCTATTTTCTTGATTATCTGCGTAACGTCTTTTTGATTTTGCTCTTTGAATTGAGAAGTTTTTTCAATAATATTTTTCACCTCTTTTTCTGAGAAAACCAAAACATTCACACTGGCCGTAACCGTATAATCAAACATTCCGACTCCATCTCCAACCTTTGAATTTGAAAATGATTTCCCCATTGTTATTTGTTCAGCGGCGGATAAATCGATTTCATCAGCCCCCATCTCACTTTTGATGATTGTGGCAATCTTTTCTTTCATAGCGGTTTCAGTTTTTTGTTTTGCGCTTTCAAGATCGCTTTGGCTAATTCCACTAACTCCATCACCTTCGCTTGTGCCACCATTAAAAGAAGCGCTAGATTTGGCATAAAATTTTTCATATTTTGGTCCGCCCTTAAAGCCAGGGATTTTGAAATTAGTCGCCTCAATATTATATTCAGCTCCTGGCTGATCAGCAACGATTTCAGCGGAAATCGCTCCTGGCTTACTCTGACCACTAATATTATTCATACCAGGAACAACTATTGTCTTAAGCAAACGGAAAACCTTGCCATCATCAGCTTGAAGTCTGGTAGTTGCCACCAATGTTTGTGGCTGACTATCAAATTCATTATAAATCACCACCGTTCCTTTCGCCTTTTTCCCGGCTGAAGAACTTTTCCCAGTTGCGTTATATTGCAAAGTCAATTGTTCATCCCGCTGGATGATGTGGATTGGAATGGCATTTTCACCTTGCTGATTTTGACTGGCATTGGCATCCGTGTCTATTTTTACTGTTTGAATATCTCTCTTAACACTGATATTCGCGCTTGGAATAAGCAAATATCCCGCCACTCCTGCCAATAAAAACAGACAAACGATAATGAAAATGAAGAAAAAATTTTTTGTTTTAACATTCGCAATTTGACGATTGCCAATGGAAACATTCTGTTCTTTTCGCAAAAACATTTTTTCCAATATTTTTTCTTTTTCTAAGTCAAGTCCATTCTTTTCACCATAAAATTCGTTTGTCGAATTTCGGAAATTTTGAGCTTGTTTTTTTTCTCTAGCGACAATTTCACCCATATTGCTCCTAGAAGAAGATTTTAAAACCAAATTATTTTGAGCGCTAGCAGAATTGACAATCCTATTTGAATTTGCCAAGTCAGGTAAAATCCTTTCCGTTTCTCTTTTTGGGGCTATATGTTTTTTGTGTTGATAAGTATCGCCTTGAGACTGACTATCAAAAAAATTATCCGATCCAACATTTTTCAATCTAACTGCTTTCTCACTGCCTTGTCTTATTGTAGTTGAACTTTTATCAGCTTGATCTTCTTCATAGTCGTCATCTTCCAATTCATTGTCCAAAATTTCGTCCAGGCCTTCGATTGAGGAACGGACCTCAACTCCGCTTCTGACTGCCATCGCTGATACGATTTCCTCCTGAGTGACCAAAATGACGCGCTTTTTCATTTTTTCCGCCTCACGTTTTAATAATTTCAAATTGACAATACTTTGAAGAAAAATAGCTCTTTTGGGCGCTACAAAATAATTATCAATCGCCATTGATTTTTTAAGCCGATCTATGACAGAGGATATTTCCTCATCAATATCAATATAAAATGTCTGATGCATAAAATGATATAAATCCCTAATCAAAACAAATTAATTCGCTAATTATCTCTAATGTTTTTCATTCGCGATTATTCGAGATTAAATTCGAGTAGATTCGTGAGTTATATTATTAATCTTGAATTGTTTGCAAAACTCTTCGCAAAATTCCCGCCATAACTTTTTCTTCATCTGTAACATCTAGAACTAAGTTAGCCAAGCCCATCGGAGTCACATCCTGGGGATTCTTCAAAGTGCCTGTTTCATCAATGATTCTTGCAATATCACGTGGTTGCAAAAAACTAACAATTGGAGCTTTGGCGAAAGGCAAACTTTTCACCCATTCTTTTGACATAAGAACTTTTTTGATGCCTGGCAAACCCGAACCTCCTCCACAGAGCAAGATTCGAGAAGGGAGCACATCTGAGCTAGCAAATTCCGAAAGAGACAATTCCACACCACTAAGCCAAACTCCGCAATCACTTTGAAGAATTTGCTCTATCTTGACTCCCACATCACTACCAAGCTTTCCTTCAGCATAGCTTATTTTCAAATTTTCAGCTTCTTCAAAATTAATTCGAAGTTCTTGAGCAAGTTTTTTCGTGAAAGCGCGTCCCCCAAAAGCAAACATCTTCGTGCCCTCAAGACCGCCATTTCTCACTACTGCTATATCAGTCGTGCCACCCCCAATATCAATAAAAATAGCGTTAAAATCCAAGACGTCATCATAATCAACACTGCGCGCAACAGCATAAGGTTCAGCTGCAATACTAAGCAAGTCAATATGAAGTTCATCGGCAATCGTCTGAAGAGCTCCAAGATGAATCATTGGCGCATAAGCATTGAAGATACTAACTGAAACATCCTTACCTTGAAAACCAATCGGGTTAGTGACTTGATACCCATCAATGCGAACATCAACAATCGCCGCGTTAATCAATTTCACGTCAATATCTTGTCCAGTTTCCCATTCAATCTGTTGAACGATACGCTCATAGGCTTTGACTTGGACTTTTTGGATGATGTTTTTCAGTTCTGGAAAATCAATGCGAGAATCAGGATTGAGACGTTCGTAATGAACAGTAGTCGTTGTCCCCTTTACCAATTCTCCAGCAATTCCAACTATCGCTTTTTTTACGTTCTTAATTTTGGCATTCGCCAAAGCCTCTCTTATTGATATCTGACACGTTTCAATAACCCCAGAAATATCCGAAACTGCGCCACTTTGCATATTGCCCCTTTTTTGTTGTTGCTTGCCAACCCCAACAATACTAGCATTTTTTTCCTGTTTATTTATTTTGAAAACAAGCGCCTTGGCAACCTCGGTTCCAATGTCAAGAGCCAAGAAATATTCCTTGTTGCCTTTTGAAAATAAATTGGAAAAAATAGACATAAAAACAAAATCTCAATATCAAAATCCTAATTTCCAATAAATGTTTCAAACCCAAATAGAGCAATTTTGGCATTTGAATTTAGGATTTTATTTAATATTTGACATTTAGATTTTAGATTTAAAAATCATCCTAACGGAACTAATCAATCAATTGCACGACAATATTTTTAGCAATAAGTTCTATCTGATTTCGGTTTAATAGTCCCGCTTGTCCGCCATACTGCCCGATACTACTACTGCTATTGGCAATCCCCCAGCTTAACGAATCTGCCACGGACCGACCCTTTATCTTAGCCGCAAAAAATCCGCTCGCAAAAGCATCACCTGCGCCGGTCGTATCCACAGTTTTTCGCAAAATCGCTTCCACGTGAAAAATTTTCTGCTCGTCATTAGCCCAAGCGCCTCTTTTTCCGTCAGTTAGCGCAATATTTTTTACTCCTAGTTTTTCTAATTCTTTGATTAAAAAAACTTCTTCACTTCCTGATTCACTTTCAGAAAGCGAAACTATTTCCCTTGCCTCATCTTTATTGACGAATAGAAGATCACAAACCGCAATCACTTCTCTTATTTTTTCAACGTCTTCGTGAATTGTTTTTTGTCTTGGGTTGAAAGCCAGAGGAATGTTTTTTTCCTTGGCAACTGAAACAATCACATCAAGATTTTTTTGCCAATTGCCACTCAGATCGCCAATAAAAATCAAATCCGCATCGCTGATTTTTTGAGCATCCACAGCAAGTCGCTGATTTGCAATCTGATTGGAGAAAATAACTCGGTCCTCAACTTTCTGATCAACTAATATAAAAGACAGATCACTTTTGCAATCATTTTCAATGCCAACATATTCAATATCAATTCCAACTTTTTCAAGCTGAGAAAAAATCCATTTTCCAGTCGCATCATCTCCAATAGTGGTATAGGTCTTCACATCTTCTCCCAACTTAGCAAGTCCGACAGCTACATTGACACTGCAACCGCCGAGGGATTCAAAACGTTCATTGATGTGATATTTAGCTCCGAGCTCAAAAGCAACTTTTTTCTGTGAAAGCAAATCTTCAGGGGTCTCAATAATAGTACCCTCACTGGTCGGAAAAAAAATATCTTGTGAAACTGAGCCTATTGTAAGAATTTTAGACATAAGAACGTGGAGCATGGCACGAAAAGCGTGGAGCGTAAATGCATTTCATATTTTACGTTTTGCGCTTTGCGTTTTAAGTTTTACGATTTAAGATCTTCCTCTATTTTCATCAACCTATTGTATTTGCAAAGACGCTCTCCACGCGAAAGAGACCCAGATTTGATAAATTCGGAAGCCGTGCCAACTGCCAGGTCAGCAATGAAGTCATCAACTGTCTCTCCGCTACGATGAGAAACCATAACTTTCATTTTATTTTTCTTGGCCATTCTAATACAATCAAACGTTTCTGAAAGAGAACCAATTTGGTTTACTTTAATAAGTACTGCGTTACAAGCCTTTTCCTTAATAGCCCGTTCCAATCTTTTGACATTAGTAACCAGCAGATCGTCCCCAACTAAAATATGATACTCCAGGACATTTTTAGCGACATCACTTGAAATCGTTTTGCTGACAATTTTTTCAGTCATAGCCTTCCAACCATCCCAATCTTCTTCAGCCAAACCATCCTCGATTGAAACTAAATGATATTTATCTATCCATTCCCGATAAATACTAATGAGTCTTTCCTTCTCTAAACTGACATTTTCTGGTTTAAGAATATAAAGATTTTCACTTTCATCATAAAAAGAACTTGCAGCCGCATCTATTCCAAGATTAACCTGCTTGCCAAGCTCATAACCAGCTTCGCTGATTGCTTGATTGATAACTTCTAGAGCCTGGGTGTTACTCTCCAGTTTCGGCGCAAAGCCACCTTCATCACCAACCCCCGTACTTTGATTGGCAGCCTCCAGAATTTTTTTCAGCTTATGAAATATTTCACTGCCAGCCCTTAATTGTTCCGAAAAACTTTTTATGCCAGTCGGGATAATTTTAAACTCCTGAAGGCTTAGTCCATTGTCGCTATGTTTACCACCATTAAGCACATTAAACATTGGGATTGGCAATTTCGGCTTAACTTTGATATCGCAAATATCATTAATATATTGATAAAGTGGAATTCCTTTTTCATTAGCAACCGCCCGACAGACTGCAAGAGAAACACCTAAAATAGCATTAGCTCCAAGATTTTTCTTGTTTTCGCTTCCATCAAGCTTAAGCATTATTACATCGATATTTGCTTGCTTAGTTGCATCTTCTCCAAGCAACCTCTCTTTTATTGTCGTATTAACATTTTTCACCGCATTTAAAACTCCAAGTCCCTCGTATCTGTGCGGATCATTGTCTCGAAGCTCCCAGGCTTCAAACGTTCCAGTCGATGCGCCAGATGGCACAGCTGCCAAACCCGTGGCGCCACTTTCCAAAAAAACTTCAACTTCCACAGTTGGGTTTCCCCTTGAATCTAAAATTTCTCTTCCTACAATATTTGTAATTTTTGACATATTGTTATTTTTTAAATTTATTAATGGCAGTTAGATATTTACTCGCACCCAAGAAAAAAGCAACTGCAAGGGATTGAGTGAAACGAGCAGGAACAAGAGTAAAAAATAATACACTGTTAGATATTTCAGACTCAAAAAATATTCTTGCTGAACCAGGAAAGCTTCGTTACTGCTTCGCAGTAAAAGTCTCCAGGATAACTTTAAAAATTTATAGTGAATCACCGATATTAAAATCACGGAAATAGTCAGAATCGTCCAGGCTGAATGAATTTGACTGCCATAAAGAAAGAATGTTCCGAAAAAAAACGACGGCAACAGCAAAAATGTCTCCTTATCCCAATAGCTATTTTCGTTTTTAAAGTTTTTGAAACTCGAAAAATACAAAAACGGTATCATAATGAAATTTATGATTATTCCGATAGAAAAGACTGTTAATGTCACCCAATTTAAAGCTCCGAAATAGGTTCCGGGAGCAAAAATTCCCATGTTGTTCAAAAGTATCAGCAGAAAACCGCCCACGAGCAAAAATTGAGACATTCTTAGGCCCAACAGGGTCAGCTTGTCTATTTTTCTAATTTCATATGACGGAATTTCTTTTTTGTTGAAAATCTCGACTTTGTCATTTTTAAAATCAGGGGTGATCATACTTTGCGTTTTTTATTTTAGCAGGAAAAAACTGGCATCCGCAAAAACCTTTGCTTAAAAATCCCAATCAACTTGTGACTTGTTCATTATAGCACACTTGTTGCAATCAAATCCAAAACTTCCTAAATTTCTTTAAAAGCCAACGCCTCTATTCCCGGCATTGGGTTGCCGCTCAAATATTCGAGCATAGCGCCGCCACCAGTAGAAACAAAGGAAATTTTTTCCATTAGTCCATTTTCTTCCAGAATTTGAACTGATTCTCCCCCTCCGATGAGCGTATAGGCACCACTGTTGACAACTGCATCCAAAATCTCCCTGGTTCCCTTATCAAAAGGCGTTTGTTCAAATTTTCCCAAAGGACCGTTCCAAACGATAACTTTCGACTCAGCAATTTTTTCTTTAAACACTTGGATTGTTTTTTCCCCGATATCAAGTTTTTCCTCAGCAAAATCGATTGGCAAAATAACTTTCGCTGAAAATTCCAAAGATTGCTCAATAGCCTCGTTGGCAATCTTTCCACCAACCAAAATATTGGTGTAAAATGATTCGAACAATTTGATCAAAGGCAATTTGGTCTCAATTTTGGCCCCGCCGATGATTGCCGTGGCCGGTAGCTCAGGACTTTTCATGACACTGTCAAGATTTTCAATTTCCCTTTGAAGCCAAAAACCGGCATAGCTTGGAAGGTATTTCGTCACCCCTGTTACGGAAGCCTGATTGCGATGACAAACACTAAAGGCGTCGTTTATAAATACATCGAAATTTTCAGCCAATTGTTTGGAAAATTCGTCGTCATTTTTTTCTTCACCTCCATGAAAACGGACATTTTCCAAAAGCAGAATCTCATCTTGTCCCATGGCTGCAAATGCCTGGGAAACCTCTTTTCCTATGCAGTTCTGAACAAAAACAATTTTCTTTCCCAAGATCTTTTCCAATTCTCCAATCAATTGGGTCAAAGAAAAATCAAAGTTTTCCTTGCCATCCGGCCTGCCCAAGTGGGAGGCAAGCGCAATTTTGACATCACTCTTGGCCGAAAGATATTCAACTGTCTCCTTGCAAGCTTCCAGCTTGAATTTTTCTTGCGGTTTTCCGTCTTTGATTGCCACATTGAAATCAGCCCTGACTAAAACTTTTTTTCCTTCAAAATCGCCGTCTTGGATCTTCTTGATTTTATTCATAAATTTTTCTGCGAATTAAGAGTTGTACGAACGTACGAATCAAAAATTCATTTTAAAAAATTATTTTTCATTATTAACAACAGAAAGTCGCCCTAAAACCTCTTTCATATTTGAGTCAAACGCACCTCTCTTTTCCAATGAAATCGTTGCAACCATTGCTGCGAACTGGCCTTGTTTTTCAGGGTTATCAAAAAGTTCTGTCGCCATAATAAATGCTGCCATATAGGTGTCACCGGCACCAGTCGGATCAACCATTTTTTCCGGTTTGAAAGCGGGAATTTTAAAATATTTTTCGCCGATAAAAACATGCGAACCTTGAGAACCATCTGTGATGATGGAATTGGGAAGACCACACGCGTGAAAAAATTCGGCTGATTCTTCAATTGTGCTTTTGCCAGAGACAAAGGCAGCTTCGTTTTTATCCAGAAACAAATACTGCAAGAAAGGCAAAACCTTGATCAAATTTTCCGGATTTTTTCTGACAAATTTGCCATTTTCTCCATAGGTAAACATTCCAAAATTTCCGTGCGCCAAATTTTTGTGCTTCAGTTTTGAAAACAATTCAAAGGGAATATTATCTTGAAACAAAGGAGACAGCAAAATCCAATCGAATCTTTCCAACTCCTGCAAGAATTGGTCATTAGCCTGAATAGAATTGGGATAATATTGAATGAAATTCCTGCGCACGTCGGGATTTTCGCTTGAATATTCCGAATGAGATTCGAGTGTATTTTCAAACAAGATCGGCTCGACATGAACTCCTTTAAAATTTTCCAGAATCCAATCTTTGTCGTTTTTGCCAAAAGTTGCATAGACCACCACTTCTTCAATATCCAAATTTTTTAGAGCCACTCCGACATAATACGGAATGCCTCCCAATTGGATGTTCAGCTTATCATCAATTTTTATGAAGTCCTTGCAAACCGGACCAAGAACCGCTATTTTCATATTTTTACTGTTTGATTGAGTTATCGCTTGCTATTATGACTTTTTTTCCTTTGGCCGAAACCGAAATTTCTCTCTTCCCTTCTTCTTCGCCTTCAGGCAAAACCTCAAAACCGATACTTTCACAATTTTTCATAGATTTATTAAAATTTTGATTCAAAAAATAAAGGAAAGAATTTTCATGACTGAAAGCCAGCACTTTGATATTTTTAGGGTGGTTTTGCTGTTCGATTTTTGTTTGACCAAATCTGACCAGTCTCAGCATCTGCTTGAACTTTGTCTCATAGATCTCCTTTGCAGATTTCACATCAGGAAATATTTTGGCAATTTCTTCCGAGTGAGCGGCATAATTCGGTCCCCAGCTTCCTTTGTTGTCAGCCTCAATGATGTCTCTTGCCTGACGCCACTTTTCCCTTGTTTCGACTGAAACTTTCAAATTAGGATGGCTGACTTCATTTGTTAGATAATCATCTCCGGTAAAAACAAACTCTCTGAGCGTATTGCTAAGATGATCCAGTGTCAAACAATTTATTTTTCTGATCCTACCTTCGCCGATTTCCTCGGCTTTATTTTCATAAGCTTGATTTTTCTCACTTCTTTCTCTTGGCAAAATTATTTCAAAACCGCGCTCTTTGGCAACGTCCAAATATATCTTGGCAGTTTCGGCAGCCCTGACCAAATCACTGGAGACAAAAAACAAAGCATCCTTCTGTGGATCAAGATTATCAAAAAATTTTTCAGCCGCAGCCAAAGCAGCTTCTTTTCCTTCCGGAGTCAAATCCGAATAAAACCACTGTTTGTCAGCATCAGGGGCAACTTCCGGATTTCTCGAGCGAACTATGTTCGTATTTAATTTATATCCTGAAACGCCATGACGAGTCGCAAAAAAAGCATCTTCTCTTGCTTTTTTTTCTTCATTCGAAACTATTGAGTCCATTTGCTCTTCATGGTCATCTCCATCAAGATTTGGAAGTTCTGAAGATATTTCATCAAGTGGCTTTTTCATCTCTTTTTCATTAGAAGAAATTGGCCATTTTTCTCCAAACATAATAAATATTTTTTAAATTTAATATCAACACTTTAAAAATCCAACGATTTAAAATTTCTGCTCTTTCTACTGCAAACTAAGAACTAATTCCTGCAACCTATTAGTGATGACCACCCATTCCAAAAATCGCAATGATAACCCCAATCAAAGCAGTCATCATCGTGAAAATCCAGGCGCGCATCACGATCTTACATTCAGTCCAACCCTTGGCTTCAAAATGATGATGCAGGGGTGCAGCCAAAAAAACCTTTCGATGAAAAAACTTCTTGCTTGCAAGTTGAATCAACACACTTCCGGATTCGAGCACGTATACTAAAACTATTAGCAAAAGGACTACCGCTGAATTAGTAAGCATCGCAACTACCCCTAAGGTCGTTCCAAGCGACATCGCCCCCGTGTCTCCCATCATAAAGCGAGCAGGCGCGATATTGAACCACAAAAAAGCCAACGTCACCCCAGACATTGCAGCGCAAAATGCCGCCAAATCAACTTTGTTTTGAAAAAATGAAATCACTGCAAAAGAAAAAAAGGCAATCAATAGGACTCCTCCGTTTAAACCATCCAATCCGTCGGTTTCATTCGAAGATATCGCCGAAAATAAAATCACGAAAATGAAAAGTGGGATATACCACAGGCCGATATTAAAGTCTCCCACAGCTGGAATATGCAAAACATCCCAACCAAGTTTGTAATAAAACCACCAGCCACCAGCCGCAGCTATCGCAATCAGCCAGCCAAAACGCATCGCAAATTTCATTCCGCCTCCCTTGTTTTTACCCCAGCCATGAACGCTCATAATATCATCAAACAATCCAAGCACTCCCGCTGCCACAAGTGCCGCTAGCGGAAGCCAGACTTGTTTTCTACTTAGAAAATCGAGCCGAGCAATAAAATTAATATCAAAGCTTTTTGCAATCAAGGGAAAAATGAAATGAGAAGAAAATGCCAGCACTAAAATTGAAAACCACATAATCACACCGCCCATCGTAGGCGTCCCCGATTTATGAGCATGAAGCTTGTTAATGAAAGTCAATTTCTCGCCGTTTACATCACTGCTTTTAATTTTAATGCCTATTTTATATTTATATAAAATATGCGTCCATATTGGCGTAATCAAAAATGCCAAAGCAAAAGCGATAATACCTGTCAAAAAAACTTTAAGCACATTGACAACTTCTGGAATTGTTTGAATTTGGGCAAATTGCATTATCCTAATTATAATCCAAATTTTATTCGAATTTTTTTTGAATAAAATTTATGATTTTTTATTATTAATTCTTAATTTAGCTTTTTTAAACAAATTTATTTCCCATTTGGATTTAATTCTAAATAATTCGAATGCGTCATTGCCATCTATAGGAAGCGAAAGTCCAACTAAGGGCGGCTTTCATATCCACCCAGCGAGTTGGATCATCCAATAAAACTGCCACAACCCGATGTTTTCCAGTTGGGTCGGTTGCACCCATTAGCAGAGAATAGCCCGCCAGCGGCGTAAAACCGGTCTTTCCACCCATCAAATTTGGAACCTGATCGATCACAAGATCAGTGTTTAAAATAGTATGCGAAATTTTACCATCAGTGGAAGTAACGATAGAATTATTTGGCAACTTGAACATCTTCCAAATAGTGTCATAGCGCATCGAATAGGCAGCAATTCTGGCAATATCATAGGCCGAAGAATAACATTCCGATTCTCTTCCCTCCGGTTCCAAACCAGACGGAGTGCAAAAATTGGTATCACTCAAGCCTAGTTCTTTCGCCTTTTGATTCATAAGTTCAGCGAAAACATCTTGAGAACCAGAAATATGTTTTCCCAAGGCTATTGCTGCATCATTAGCGCTGTTCATCAACATAGCCTGCAAAAGACTGCGAACAGAGATTGCCTCATCAACTTTGAGACGCTGGCTGATGCAATATCCGCTGCGAGGACATCCGATTCTCGTTCCTTCCGCATAAACAGCTTCTTCGTCAATTATAACTTCTTCATCTAAGTTTTTCACTTTTTCCATTACCAAAACAGCGGTCATCAATTTCGTCAACGACGCAATCTGACGTTGATCCCTACCTTTTTCATAGTGCAAAATGTTGCCAGAATCCGCATCAATAATAACAGCTGCGTGGGCACTTGGCAAAGCCAAATCGACAGCATCTTCTTTTCGCACTGATTGATATTGAGATGAAAAAATTTCTATCTTTTTCGGCAAAACTCCTTCATCAGTCGCTTGAGTCTCGGCGCCTTCGACAAATCCGTGTGATAAACTTTTTTCATTTTTGCTTGATTTAGCTTGAGCTTCTCCATTTCCAACAAACCCGTTTTGCAAAAGCAGAAACGAGTTTAGCGGAAAAAAAACAATCATTAAGATAGTCGAAATAATAGCCATTTATTAGTCTTCAGAAACGATTGAATTAATTCTTTCATCCACTGAAAGTGTAGCATAATTTGGCAACTTTTTCACGTCCTCAATTCCCAATTTTTTCAAGAAATCAAAAGAGATTCCATAGACATATCCACGACTATCTCGAGGGTTATCGCTTCTTTCAATCAAGCCCCGCAAAAGCAAGTTTCTCAAAGTATAATTGCAATTAACTCCTCGAATCGCTTCGATTTCTGACTTGGAAATCGGTCCCCGATAGGAGATGATTGAAACGACCTCCAAGGCCGCTGTTGAAAGCGAATCTTGCAATTCGCTCTTTACGATTTGCTCAACAAACTGACAGTTTTCACTGCGCGAAGCAAGCTGAATTTCTTCACCTTTGCGAATCAAAACCAGACCGCTCCGAGAATCAGTATATTTTTCTTGTACAGCTTGTAAACCTTTTTCAACTTCCGGCAACTCTAACGCCAAAACTTTTGCCAAGCGTACCAATTTAATTGGCTCACCACTAACAAAAAGCACGCTTTCAATTGCTGATACTATTTTTTCCTCATTCATATTTTTAAACTTTACAACTTTAAGATTTTATAACCTTTTACATTATAGCAATTTTTGAAAAATTACATAATTAACTGCGTAATTCTTTTTGATTATATTTTTTCAACTGCTCCCTAACTATTTCCTCCATTTCCAAATGTGAAACTCTGCCAGCATTCTCCAAAATTTTCTTGTCATTCAAAATCAAAAAACTGTCCAATTTCAAAACCCAATCTTTCATATACATCACGCGTTGCTCGACACTTTGAAGTTCTGCAAAAGACAAAAATTGTTCAACCAACAAATTGAGTCGCTTGAGCTCCAACTCTTCCAAATAATTTTTGGCGATCTGCGCTTGCTCCCTGGTGATGATTTCGCCTTTCCAGTTCGTCAGCCCCAAATTTTCTTTCTGGCTATCAACTCGCTTGGTGATAATCTCAGCTGCCGTCAATCCCGTGATGGCATAGTGAAATTTGTTTTGGACAGTGGCAAAAAAGTTCTTAGCATATTCAGCCCGGGGATTATAGTCCGCACTGGTGGCAAAAACATCCGTCACTTTCAAATAAAAATTTCGCTCCGAAGTTCTGATTTTTCTGATCCGTTCTTCCCACTCCTGAAAATAGCCTTTTGATACGTTGCCGCTTTCCAATCTCTCATCGTCCATCACAAAACCTTTCACCATATATTCCTTCAATTTCTGGGTCGCCCAAATACGAAACTGCGTGCCCCGAAGTGAATTAATACGATAACCAATGGAAATAATAGCATCCAAATTATATAACTTCGTCAGTCTTTTTACCTCCCTATTGCCCTCTTTTTGAACTACTAAGGATTCTTTAGTAGTTGAATATTGGCTTAATTCAGCACTTTCAAAAACATTTTGCAAGTGAAAAATAACATTTTCAATTGTGCAATCAAAAAGCTCCGCCATTTGCTTTTGCGAAAGCCAAACAGTTTCGTCCAAAGTTGTCACCTCAATCTTAGTTTTTCCATCTTCGGTGTTATAGATGATAATTTGATTGTTTTTTTCTGGGTTCATTAGTTTATTCTAGAAAAAACTTATCCCATCAATTTCTTTCATAATTTTGTCAGTTTCAAGCAGAGAAATAATTATTTTTTGCCAGTGTTCCAAATCCTTATTTGAAAGGGTTTGTCCTTTTCGATCCTTGAGCCACTTTTGCGCTGGTTGATAACCTCCAATGAAAAAATTCCAAGCTATTTCTGGCACATTGCCAAAGTATTGTTTTTCGTTGATGAAAACTTTGCCGTTTTCAAACTTCACCTTTTCCACAATTTCCGATCCGCTTTCAGGAAAAGTCGTGATGAAATTTTGCAATTTTGAAGATTCCAACAAATGAAGCGAGCGCAACTCTTTTCCCTTTTCAACCAACTGCCAAAAAGTTTCATTGTCCTTGGGATATGGCAACTTTGGAAAATCAATCTTCAAAAACTCTTTGAATTTTTCTCGATAAGCTGGGCAATGTAAAACTGCATAAATATAGTCCAAAACATTTTCAGGCGTAACCTCACCTTTAATATTTTTGGTTATTTTTTCCAGAATTTCCGATTTGAAATTGGCGGTTTTTAAACCATCTTCATGAAAAATATAAAGTGGAGATTCAACTGGGATTCCTTTGTTACTAAAAAATGATCTGTTATCAGCTATGAGATTACTTACTAAAATATGACTAAAATTTTCACAACCAATAGCTTGTCTAGAAAAAATTAAGCCCACATTATTCGGAAACAATAAATTTTTCGTTGAATTCTCTCGCAACCTCCAAACTAAATTCCTATCAAAATATGTGAATCTATCATCAAATGGTCTATAAGCCATTTTTACTATATTATTTTCACTAAATTTAATCTTGCTTTTATTCGAAATAATCCAGCTTGCATAATTTTTTCCAAGATCGTATTCTTTTTTCAAAACATCTTCAGTCACATTTTCAGCTAAAAATCTCTCAATTCTATTTTCTAAAACCTCTTTGCTATCTGAAACAATAAAGCCATCCCCCATTGTAACTATCCCCGTAGAGCTTTTGATAAAAAGTTCCGAAATACTAAATCCTTTCCCATATTCCTTTTCCAATTCATGCGAACCCTCCTCAGCAAAAACAAGTCCGGGCATTCTGGAATCCAAAAGTTTCCAAGCGATATTTTCCATTGACAATTCGTCAAGCTTTTTAAATTTCTGAGCTTTCGTGCCCCAAACATCAGCGCGATGAACTTTCGCCAAAATTCCTTTCTTTTTCTTTTCCCTATTTTTAACTGCCAAAATTATAGAAACCCCTTGTTGAATATTAAAAACATTTTCATCCTTGCCACCATTAGGAGCGACTTCTTTCTTTTTTGAATTTCCATGCAAATCCAAAACATAAATCGAATCAAAAGTTTGCATCAAGTGCCAACGCATACCCCGAAAAGTTGGGTTATCCAGATAACCATGGTTCGTAATAAAACCAACAATTCCTTCGCTATTTTTTTCAATCAAGTCTTCTGCCAGTGCGATAAATTTCACATAATCATCATTGAGCCAATGTTTGCGTTCTTGCAATTTCTGTTTTCCACCCGGCTCAACCTTGTACTTATTCACCAAATTATTAGCGTGTTCAGTTTCGTTTGAAGACACGCCACTATACGGTGGATTTCCAATCACCACCATGATTGGTTTTTCATTTTTGATAATCGAGGCATCTTTCGATTCCTCAGCCACACTTTTCATGAACCCAAGCGAAGTGAAAAGATTTTCCTTTTCTTTGAAACCTTCTTCCAATGAATTGGTCAAATAGATTCCCAATCTTTTGGAAAATTTTTCATAACCCATATCTCGCAGCGTCATGCCGAGTTTCAAATGCGCGATGGTGTAGGGTGCCATCATAAGTTCAAAGCCATGCAGGCGTGGGAGCAAATCATCATCGACATATTTTTCCCATCTGCCTTGTTGTCCTTCAAAACTTTGATGAATATGTTTGACAACTTCATTCAAAAAAGTGCCAGTTCCAGTTGCGGGATCAAGAATTTGCACTTGATGTAAAAGAACTTTTCCTTTCAAGCCCTGCCTTTGTTGCACAAATTCTTTTTTAGTGGTGTCTGCCAAGCCCTGAGAAAGTCCAAACTCTTTTTTCAGCAAATAATCAACTCCTCGCACAATGAATTTCACTACTGGAAGTGGAGTATAAAAAGCTCCCAATTTTACCCTTTGCTCGCTGTCATATTCCTTCAAGAAATCTTCATAAAAATGAATGACTGGGTCTGGTGATTCTTTCGTTTCACCCCAAAGTGTCGTGCGAGAATAATAATGCTCCATAATTTTGCGAACATTTGCCGAGGCGAAAATTTCGCAAAGCTCATCCACAATATACCCCAAGCGTTTGTCAAAATTTGGTCCTGCAATGTGATCAAAAAAATGCTGAAGCAAAGGATTGGAAGCTGGAACCAAATCGCGAGCTTCCTGCCTGGAAAAAGTTTCCAATGTTTCATCATGATAGCGAGCTACAAAAAGCCCATAGACCAGAGTTTGGGCATACATATCCGCAAATTGCTTTGCATCCAAATCATGCACCAATAGTTTTTTCATCACGCCATACACATCTTTCAAATCTTGACCTTTTTCAGATTCATCAACGACATATTGTGCAACATTTTCCCGAATTCGCCGAGCCTTACCGCCCATTATTTTTGCCAAACGCTCACCACTCTTGATTTGCTCAGGTTTTGACTCAAGAAAATCTTTGATAGTTTTTTCAAGTAAAATAGTGTTTTCATATTTTGGCACAATCACCCCACCACTCAACTCGCCAATGGCAATAGACTCGCCATATCTCTCTCCATTTTTGTAAAACCTGAATTCAAGATAATTCGTCAAAATCAAATTTGAATATCCAAAATATCGCTTCATTTGTTCGCCCTTTTCAACTTTATCAAGATTAACATCGACATCCTTCGTCTCAGCATAACCAACAATGATACTACCTTTAAAAAAAATAAAATCAGGCGCACCATGTTCTGAACGAGCAGTGTCATTAACCGCATTCAATTCTGGTTTTATCTTTTCAAAAAGTTCATGAATTGCTGGACGATAAGCATGCTCACGCGCACTGCCAGTTTGTAGCGTGGTGATAATCTTAGCCAGATAATTTGTGATATTTTCCTGAGTAGACATATGCTTTATTATTATAGACTGAGAGTTTTAAACTTTTTCAATTTCCTTATGTCTCAACCTAATTTCCGAAAAAAGTTCCCCTTGTTCGACGTGGATGAGTTTTTGCTTGACCATTTCCAACATCGCCAAAAAAGAAACCACCACTTCGACTTTGTCTTTCGCATTGGCAACCAACTCCGAAAAAGAAGTTTGGACCTTCTCTCTCAGGGCATCTTGCAAATGCAAAATCTTTTCTTCCAAGGTCAAGACTTCTCTGATCATTTCTTCCTCCAACTTTTCCACAATTGGAATTTCTCCGAGAACTTTTGAAAAAGCTCTGGACAAATCAGCTCCAACAATGTTTGCTGGAGGATAAAAAACCACGTTTTGTCCCAAAAAACTTTCGCGAGAAACGCAAAATCCGCTTTTTTCCATCAAAACTGCCAAATTTTTTGCAGCGTCCTTAAATTTTTTATACTGCGCCAACTGATATTCCAAATCTTTGATTTCTTCTTCCTCTTCTGGCGAAAATTCAAGCAAGGGAAGCAGGGCTTTTGATTTTATCAAGATAAGCCTAGAGGCCACCGACAAAAAATCCGCCATATTTTGAAGCGTGATATTTTCCGCCTGACTAATATATTGCAAATATTGATCGGCAATCTGAGCCAAACTCACCCGGGTGATGTCCAGTTTTTCCTGCTCCGTCAGTTGGAGTAACAAATCTAACGGCCCTTCGAATTGTTCAATTTTAATAGTATAATTCATGCAATCAATAAAAACTTCGGATTAACTTTCCCCACTAATTTACCAATCCTTTACTAATATACGAATCTCGAATTTTATTAGTATATTCGTATAAGATTAGTATTTTCGTGGGGCATTTTTCCTATATTTCCTCAGACTTTAACTCCTCCTCACTCTTACTGTCCACTAACTTGAAAGCTGGATAAACTCCAACCAAAACCATTCCGGCAATCAACAGGAAAATATATTTCATTGGGGCAATAATTAAAAGCATCGCCGAAAGTCCCGTAGCTATCAAATAGGCAACCGCTCGCGTAGTTCGAAAAAAACTGATCAAATCCACATCCCGACCGTCTATTTTCTTATAAAAATATGAGTCTCTCAATATTTCAACCGTCGCAGCTCCGATGCGAGTGACCAATAAAATCGCCGACCAGACAAAAATGGATTTTGAACCTATGAAAAAAATAGCCAATGAAGAAAAGCCCATAATCAAAAGGCCCCCGATCATCATTTCTTTTTCGCCAAATTTTTCATCAGCCAAAATTCCAATTGGATACTCCAAAACTACAAAGGGAATGAGCATCACTGTAAAGGCAATTCCGATCTGTTGCCAAGAAAAACCCTGCCCAAGCATATAAAGTGGAGCGTAGACAATCATAAGAGCAAAAAAAGCTTCTAAGGCCAATGAAACTATATAAATATTAAGTACATCTTTGTTGGTCAAAATTTTCATCCCAATGTCTTGAATCGTCAACTTTCCGTGAAATTTTCCGTTAACTCCCTTAAAACCAATCAAGCCAACAACCAACATCAAACAATTGAGCGCCAATGTGGCCATAAACAAACCTTCAAAACCAAATTTAGAAAGAAGTTCGGTTGACAAAAATGGTCCGACTAAAATTCCAGCACTTAAAATCATCAAATGAAAACCTCGAATCCGACCAGATTTTTTGTCTTCTGAATATTCCTCGATAATGACATCTAAGATAGTCCAAGCAAAATAGTTAAAAATAATATAAAGCATCATCAAAATCGCCCCAACCAAGGGTTGCTTGAGGAAAATAAGAGCAAAAAGCAAATAAATCTGCAACAAAAAAAACAAGAAGAAAGAGCCTGATTTTCCTAAAAGCTTAACAAGTCTGTGCATATTAAGCAATCCAACCAGCGCCACCACATAGGCGATAAAATAAAAAGAGCTGACATTATGACTTTTCAAAGTTTGACTGAAGTAATCCGAAGTAACATATAAAAGCAAAGCTTGAGCAAAGCCAAACAAAAAAGAAATAAAACTTAAAAGCTTTAATTTCTTTTCATCAGTATGTTCAATATGTCGACTTTTTTTCCTTTTCATTTTTGTGTTTTTATTTAAATAAATTTTAAAATTATTCCTTTCCGACAATCTTTATCATATTCTCCATCCTTGTCCGAGCAGAAACAATCGAAAGCGCCTCAACTTCGACTTCGCAAGGAAAACCTTGGGAACTCAGTGGGCACTTTTTAACAACCCCTGTTATTTCAACCAAATATCCTTCCTTGAGATTTTTTGCCATTGCAAATGGGATTTCTTTATCTGGAATGACAACCGCGTTAGTCAAAAAAGAAAGATCATTTATTTGCAGAAACAAAATCCCGCCATGATCTTCGATTTTTTCAACAATCCCGCCGATTTTCACTTGTTCACCTATATACTGCTCCAATTTTTCTATGGCTACTTCATTCACTGACATAAATTATAGCTTAGAATATAAAATCGACACATCTAAAATCTACACGCTCGAAAGAAATCTATTTGATTTTAATTTAAAACTTTAATATTAAGTTCTTTTAATTGTTTTTGATCGACTTCACTCGGGCTGTTCATCATCAAATCTTTTCCCCTGCCATCTTTTGGAAAAGCATAGATATCACGAATTGAGGCCAAGTCATTCAGCACCATCAAAATCCTATCTATGCCAGGTGCATTTCCTCCATGCGGTGGAGCCCCGAATTTAAAAGCGTTAATCATAGCGCCAAAACGTTCATCAACAGCCTGTTTGGAATATCCAGCTATTTCAAAAGCTTTATACATGATTTCCGGATCATGATTCCTAATAGCTCCGCTTGAAGCTTCAAAACCATTGATGATCATGTCGTATTGATAAGCCAGTATTTCAAATGGTTTCTTTTCTTCCAGGGCTTTCAGGCCTCCCTGCGGCATCGAAAAGGGATTGTGCCCAAAATCAATCCTGCCTGACTCAATTTCGGAATATGCATACATCGGAAAATCCACAACCCAACACCAGGCAGCTTTTGAATTGTCCTTGAGCCCCATTTTTTTCCCACATTCATCCCTCACCACTCCTAAGCTCCAACAAACAGTTTCCCATTTGTCAGCTCCGAAGAAAATGATGTCTCCGACTTTAGCGCCCACTTCTTGGACTATTTTTTGAGACAATTCCTCGCCCAAAAATTTGACAATTGGCGACTGCAACTGACCATCTTCTTTAATGATAATATAAGCCAGACCTTTGGCTTCTTTATTTTTGGCCATTTCGGTCAAGTCATCAATTTCCTTGCGACTGAATTTTGCACCACCTGCCACTTTCAAAGCATGCACCACGCCTCCCGTCTTGACAGCCTCAGCGAAAACAGAAAAACCGCAAGCTGCGACGAGCTCAGTCACTGGCTTTATTTCCATTGCAAAACGCAAATCAGGTTTGTCAGAGCCATATTTTTCCATAGATTCTTTCCAGGGAATTTTCTTGAATCTGCCATTCTCATCAAGTTCGACAATTTTCTTGTTGGAAAATTTTTCAGTCAGTCCAATCATCAAGGGTTCCATAATCGCAAAAACATCTTCTTGATCGACAAAGCTCATTTCCATATCCAATTGATAAAATTCGCCATAATGCCTATCCATCCTTGGATCTTCGTCTCGAAAACATGGGGCTATCTGAAAATATCGATCTAAACCTCCAACCATCAGGAGTTGCTTGAATTGCTGAGGAGCCTGAGGCAAAGCATAAAACTTTCCAGGATGAAAACGCGATGGAATCAAAAAATCACGCGCCCCTTCGGGAGAAGAGTTTGCAAGAATCGGAGTTTGCACCTCGACAAAATCGAGTTTATGAAAATATTCTCGCATGTATTGGATATATTTGTCTTTCAACTCCAACAAGGCCTGAGCAGCAGGACGCCTCAGATCAATATAGCGATATTGCAATCTCAAATTTTCATGGACATCAGTTGATTTTTCCTCATCGAGCTCAAAAGGAGGGGTTTTTGACTTATTCAAAATCACTAACTCAGTTGCCTTAATCTCAATCTTTCCAGTCTTAAGTTTTGGATTAATCATGTCATCAGGCCTGCCGAGAACTTCCCCGACAACCTTAATCACCCACTCACTTCGTAGCTTTTCAACTTGATCAAAAATCTGCTCGTTAGCAATCGGATCAAACTTGATTTGTGTTACCCCCCAACGATCCCGAAGGTCTATGAAGGCAATTCCGCCATGATCTCTTCGGCGATGAACCCATCCCGCCAAAGTAACTTCCTGCCCGATATTGTTTTCATTCAATTGCCCACAGTTGTGCGTTCGCATCATAATTAAACTTCTGACGTTTGACCTCGAAAAAATCCGCCATCAAACACATTTTATTCATCTTATCTATAATTACGTTTCAATCACCCTATCAATTCTTTCACTCTTCTGGCCAAATCACTTGGGACAACTCTTGTTTTTTCATAAAAATCCGTGATTCCCATATCTCTGACTGACTGGATATCATCTTCAGCTAAAGAAGCCGACAAAACTATAATAGGAATTTTTTTGGTTTTTTCATCCATTTTCAATTTCTGAATTATTTCATCTCCTCCTGCAACCGGCATTGTCATGTCTGTAATAAAAAGATCATATTTATTTTCAGCTGCCATTTTCATCCCCCAGGCTCCATTTTTAGCATAGTCAACCTGCCATCCTTCATCTTCAAGTTTCTTTCCAAACATCTCCAAGAATATTTCTTCGTCTTCAATGAAAAGAATCTTCTTTCCGATTATTTTTGCGGGCTCACCTTTTTTTTCCTGACTAAGACGTTCTTTGTTCTTTTTTTGTTCTCCGAATTCGTTTAGCAGGCGCTTTATCTCGACAACAAGCTCTGAAGGACTGTATTGTGTTTTCCCAATGAAGCCATCAGCCCCATTTTCCTTAGCCTCTTTCTCATATTCAGTCTTATTAAGATTACTCAAAACTATGACTTTCAAATTTTTGTCATAATTGCCGCTATTTCTCAACTCTTTCAAGACATCCATTCCGCTCATTTCTGGCAAGACCATATCCAACAAAATTAAATCAAAACCACTTTCACTGGCAAATTTCAAAACTTCTTTTCCAGTTACGGCGTTGACCACCTCGAAACCAGACAGCTCGAATTTTTTCTTATAAATTTCGGCAATCATTGGATCGTCTTCAACAAGCATTATTTTCAGCATAGGATTTATATTTTAATATATATTCCAACATAACAAGTATAGCCAAAATAAAGCTAAAAAGCAAGCTATTTGAGACTTTTCAACTTTTCAAGCACATCTTCAATAACCCAACTAGGCGTTGAAGCTCCAGCTGTCACCGCAATGGTTTTCTTATCTTTAAACATTCTCAAATCTAATTGACTAGCTAATGCGACAAAGAACGAACTCTCATTTACACTCCTTGCAACTTCCCAAAGTCTCCTGGAGTTAGCACTTTCCAAGGATCCTATCACAATTATTGCGTCATTATTTGCAGCTAAAATGACAACTTCGTCCTGACGGTTGTGAGTAGCCTGACAAATTGAATCAACGATTTCAGCTTTTGGATATTTTTCCAAAATATGCGCAGCTGCTCTTTTTATAAATTTCTGATCTTGCGTCGTCTGGGATAAAACTGCAATTTCCCTATTTGGGTCCAAATCAAGTTTTGACAATTCAGCTTCAGTTTCAACAAAAACTGCCGCGCTTTTTCCCCACTGGAAAATCCCGATGACCTCCTTATGATTTCTTTCACCGATTATGACAATTTGAAAACCCCGGTCTGAAAAAATTTTGGCTAACCTTTGAACTTTGATCACACGCGGACAAGTCGTATCAACGAGCTCAATCCCGTATTTTTTGACAAGTTCATAAATCTCTGGCCCCATCCCATGAGCAGTGATGACAAGTGTTCCTATTTCGTTTTTTGCTTTTTCAAAAAAATTTTCAAGCGATCCCTCGATTTCCAATTTTTTTATTCCCATTTTTTCTATTTTTGCTACTACCTCATCATTATGAACAAGACTTCCCAAAACAAAAATAGGTTTTTTCACCTTTGGATCCCGAGCTGCTTTTTCTACTATTTCGTATGCCCTTTGCACTCCTTCACAAAAACCGGCATACTTGCTAAGTGTTATTTTCATAAGCCGATACGAAACTACCTACCTCGACGGCAGGCGGGCGAATTAAATTCGAATCTACGAAACAAGATTTTAAATTATAAACTATAGAATTTTGCATTCTTGCATTTTGATCTTATGTCGGTTCAATGTCTCTGACTTGAACCGCAATGTTCTTATTTGATGTCAAATTTCCAAAACCTTTTCGATTTAGGTCGAAGACGCTGAACCGACCAAGCGATATAGGTAATCAAATCTCAAATTGAATACGAATATATAAATGCTTCGGCAAATACTATCATGCTCGATAGTGTGATAGTATTTGCTTTTTAAGCAAATTTATTTCTTCAGTAAACTAATCAGATCTTTAATTACAACAATCTTACTTTCTTTTTCACTTCGTTTTTTCAATTCTACTCCGCCGACTTCTAGGGATTTTTTACTAATCACCACGCGATATGGAATCCCAATTAAATCGCTATCGGCAAATTTTTCCCCAGCGCTCACCTCGCGGTCATCCAACAAAACTTCGATTCCTTTTACAGAAAGCTCTGCATAAATTTTCTCAGCCTCTTCATTTTGACCAAGACTTATCAAATGCACCGCAAACGGCGCAATGCTTTCTGGCCAAATGATGCCTTTTTCATCGTGATGGATTTCTGCAATAGTGGCCATTGTTCGATCCACACCTATACCATAACAACCCATATAGTACGGTTTACTGCTCCCATCAAAATCTGCGAATAACGCACCTTTCATTTTATTACTATAATGGTAACCAAGTTGAAAAATATTACCAACTTCAATACCTTTCTTATGCTTCAAGATTGATCTGTCCTCGCTTAAAAATCCTTCCTGCGCCATCGCAATATCGCCCTCAAACTTCGGTTTATAATCACGATCAATATTTACATTCAACAAATCCTTATTTTTCTTATTTGCTCCACCATAAGCATTGACAATTGTTCTCAAAGAATTATCAGCCACAATAATAACGCTCGGATTAATATCAACTGGAGAAATAAATCCTGGCTCACTGCCTAAATTTCTTATTTCATCTTCAGTGGCATGCCTCAATTCATTTGCGCCAACTATATTTTGTAATTTAACCTCATTAACCTCATAATCTCCACGAATCACCGCTAAAATAAATCTACCTTTTTCATCAACAAACATCACATCTTTTATTTGTTTCCAGAGTGGGAGCTTGTGAAAATTAGTGCCATCTGCCATTGAATTTCCCCTCTCTGCCGCTACTTCTATAATTTCTTCGAGCTTTTCATTCTCTTCATTTTTTTCTTTCAAAAACTTAGCCACATCTTCATGCGCAGCATATTTGCCATTTTCAGAAATCAAAAATTTACTTTCTCCGGCATCACTTTCCACCACAAACTCATGGCAATAATCACCACCAATATAACCATTGTCCGATTCAACCACCACGGTTTCGAGGCCTAATCTTCCAAATATTTTTTTATAAGCTTGCCACATCTTTTGATATTCTTTTTTAAAGTCTTCTTCGTCAACATGAAAAGAATAAGCATCTTTCATTAAAAATTCTCGCACCCGCAAAAGTCCTCCGCGTGCCCGTTTTTCATCCCTAAATTTTTGGGAAAATTGATAAATGCTAAAAGGTAAATCCTTATAACTCAATGTAAACTTTCTCAATAAATCAACCATCATTTCTTCAGCTGTACCTCCTAAAACAAACTCGCTCCCACTCCTATCCTTAATTTTCATAAGTTCAAATCCAACCGAAGCATTTCTGTTCGTTTCTTCCCACAGTGCCAAAGGATGCAAAATCGGTGCCATTATTTTCAATGAGCCAGCCAAATTCATCTCTTCTTCTGCTATTTTTTGGATTTTATCACGCACTCGCATTCCCAATGGAAGGAAATAATACCTCCCAGCCACTGATTCACGAATAAAACCTCCTTGATAAAGAAATTTATGACTGACAATTTTAATATCATCAGACAATGTCTTGGTTGTTTTTGCAAATAATTTTGATTGTTTCATATTTTTCAGTTAAAAATTACATTGTTAGTATATCCTTATTTAACTTAAAAATCAATAAAAAACAGCTACTTGACTGTTTTTTAAAAACCAAAAACAAAATAATTTTTTTACTCCCGGATTTTCTGCACCAACTTCTCCAACTGCTCATCTTTAGCTCGAACATAGTCATGCGAGGAAACATAGCCTTCATATTTTTCAAAATATTTTTCAATATTGGACGATTTTTGCTGCCAATTTTCCATTTTTGTCCCGTGCATCGGGAAAAGCTTGGCATGGACATGATCAACTCCAAAACCCTCGAAAATCATCGCGGTCCGACCAACATCTTCCAATTTTTCATCCAAAATCTTGGAAACTTTTCTGGCAGCTTCAATCAAATCCGTGCGAACGTCTTGCGACAAATCAAAAACATAGCTCGGATAATGTCTTTTTGGAATTACCACTGAAAAACCTTCTGTATTTGGAAAAATCGAAAGAAACGCCAAATGTTTCTCATCTTCCCAAATCTTATGGCTCGGGCTTTCGCCACTGACAATTTTGCAAAAAATACAATCCGACATAAAATTTAAAATGATATTAAACTATGAACCCAACTCAGCTTCCAGTGGGATTTCAATGATAAACCTACTTCCCTTGCCAGAACCATCTGATTCCACCCAAACCTGACCATGATGATTTTCGGCAATTGCTTTTCCGACATAAAGTCCAAGTCCGGTTCCCCCAACGTGAAGTCTTGCCACATCTTTGCCACGAGAGAATTTTTTGAAAAGATAGGGAACTTCCTCTTTTGGTATTCCAATTCCCGTGTCCGAAACAGTGATCCTCAACATCTTCCCAAATTCTGATTTTGCGCCTGGGATAACAAAACCATTTTCATCAACAATAACACCCTCCTCCTTGATTTCAGCTTTGATATTAATTCCACCTTTTTCCGTATATTTCAAAGCATTATCAATAAAATTTGAAACCAGTTCCCGAATCTTGGAACAATCCATCATAATTTCAGGAAGTGGAACTTCTGGCAATTTAAGCTCGAAATAAAATTTCTTAGTCTTGGCAACTAAAAGAAAATTATCATAAAGTTCTTTTAAAAGTTTTTTTGGATTTGCTTTTTCAAACACAAAAGTCATTCTCCCTGATTCAATTCGTGAAACATTCAAAAGCTCCTCAACAAGCTCAATGAGTCTTTCACTTGAAGCATAAACCTTTTCAAGCGCCCCCTGAACGTTTCCATTAATCTCTCCATAGGAACCTTCCAAAATCAACGAGACAAATCCCTTGATCGCAGTAATTGGGGTTCTAAGCTGATGAGATGCAATTGAAATAAACTCTGTCTTAGCGTTATCCAATTTTCGCAATTGATCATTGGCAATCGCCAATCTGTCAGCCATAATTTGAAGTTGCTCTTTTCTCTCAGTTATTTCCTTGTTTGCAATTTGCAATGCCTCTTTTTGCGCAATTTCCTCGTTCACTGATTTTATCAACACATATCCAAATCCGAGTGTCAAAGCCAAAGTTACTCCAGTCAAAACAATACTACTACTGTCTTGAGCAAAGAAAAATTGAGAACCAACCAAAATAAACAAGGCTGTAACCAAAGCTTGTACCCCAATCATTTTAATGTTAAATGCTTTGTATTTTACTATAAGATACGCAAGAAATCCCATAAAAATTGGCATCCCGAAAAGACCATATTGAGAAATGTCCCATTGAAGGGTAATATTTCCAAAAATATCAGACCAGGAAAAAGCCAACAAAAATAACAATATTCCAACCGTTAATAATACTAACTGCTCTCTAAAGATTTTTTCCACGCTCTTATATCTTATGAATGCCAGCACAACTATCCAGATAGAAATGACTAATCCAACAGCCGAGGTATAATCAGAAATAAAATTAGTACTCACGGCTTCGCACGTTGAGGCATTGAACTCTGATATATTAAATCTTGTCGGAGTTAAAAAAATAAGTGGAAGTAGGAAAGAGGCTAAAATAATTTTTATTTTTAAAGATACATCCTTTTTATCAATAAAAACGTAAACAAAATAAAGACTCAAAATAAATAAGAGAACATGAAAAAGATTTAGTAGCGACCACGAAAAAGTCGTAATCGCACTATTATAACCAAAAATCCATATAGTTAAATCCAATATTGCCCAAAATGAAAACACTAAAGAAATTGACAGCAATATTTTACCAATCAATTTTTCTCTGTTTCTTACAAAAATAAAAAAGCCAACCAATAAAGCTATGAAAACTTCTGGCACATGCGAATAATAAACGAGCATTAAAGGTGCCTCACTTTTAAATTGCTGACAAATCTCAATATTTGTAAGAAGATTAAAATCCATATTTGTTTATTTATTTTTTATATTTTATTTTGCCTAACAACAATCTCCAGTAATCCTGGATGATAACCCCAATACACGCCTGATTCATTTTTTATTGGCAATGCATTAACAATTAGGGGTTTTACTCCAAATTCTTTTTCTAGCTCTTTGAAAATTGGCAGGATTATTTCTTCCGTAAAATGACCTTCCTCTTTATTTAAGAGAAAATTTTCAAAAAGTATTCCATTGCAAATAAATAAAGCTAGAAATTTTCTATAAAATTTATCTGGGGAACCACCATTCCTCTGCAACCAGGAGGATATATCAAATATTTTATCATTAATATCAGGAACGAGCGAATTAAGAATTTTATGGTGAAATTCAACTAAATTTTCTCCCCATAAAGTCTCCAGCTCAGATATCTTTTTTCCTTCTGATTTATTAAAATCAATTATTTTTATGCTTCCTATTTTATGCCCACCCCTTTTTCCCTTACCATTATGAAAAAACATTTTACCTAAAAAATACTTACTTGAATTTTTTGCAGAAAATTTATCTTCAATGAATTCAGGACAAACAAAATCCAGCCCTGAAAATACAGCCAACTTCAAAAATTGAAAAAAATCAAAATTAGGAGTCAATACCTGCCTTGCAAGATATGCCTTCGGAGCATCCTTCAAAAAATCTGGCACATCACCATTTATGAAAATATTCACTTTTTTTCTTAATTCTTCATCATTCCACCTTCTCCAAATTTCTTCTTTAGCAACAGATAGGGGTGTATAAATGCTATCAATCTCCTCTCTTAGTTCAATTAGCTCTTCTCTCTTTATAGTCTTCTCCATAAAAATCAATAGGTTATTTGAAATTATTATCGAATATCAATCAACGCTTACTGTTTTTATTTTTCCATTTCTTTTTATATTATGCCATTAAAAAGTCTTTTCTACAACCAAACTCCACTAATGCACTAACGCCCTCCAAACAAAAATGACTAAACTGGCTATTCCCCAACTACGCAAAATCCAATAGATATTACCAAAAAGTGCACTTCCTATGAATATATTTCTGTCTTTTTTACTGAGAACCTTAGTTTTATCACCGTGACGAAAATAAAGCGTTGTAATCATCGGGTCAAAGACAAAATTAAGGGCTATGAAAGTCAAAATGAATTCAATTTTATCAATCCAAGTCTTTTTGATAAAAGAAATTTTTTCCGTAATTCTCAAAACCTTTAAAACAATATCTTTAATTTTATGCATCACGTCCATATTAAACCATTTCTCGTCACTAATGATGATCTTATTCATCCAAAACCAACAAATTGAAATTGCAATCGAAGCCATAATAATTCCACCAACAATCGGACCAAGCCAACCAATAACAACTGGATACAAAATACTGTCAAAAACCCAACTTGTAGAAAACCAGAGTCCCCAATCCATTAAAATTCTGGAAAAACGGTTTGATTTAATTTTCACAACAACATTTTGGATAAATCCTTTCATTGAGATATTTTTAGCTGAGTTAATATTTCTCACAACCGTTCATTATACACCCAAAATATCATTTTGTCAACGCCCTGCCCTGCCCTGCGAATTTTAGCTTTTACAAGGCGTAATTAGCATTTTTCTATATTATACCCCACTTTTCAATTTTTAACAAAAAAAAGACGCCCGCCAGGCGTCTTTTAGGGAAAAAGAAAGCTTAGAATTTCAACTTAACATATCCAAGTTTTCCAATTTTGAAAACTTTGCCGTCAAAAGAAGAGTCTATAATGAAATTAGAATCAACAATTTTTTCGCCGTCCATACTAACGCCACCCTGCTCAACTTTACGCTTAGCGTCACCCAGACTAGTAGCATTGTCTGAAGAAACCAAGAGTTCTGAAATTTTAATATTTTCTCCTTCTACTTTAAACTCAGCAACTTCAGTTGGAATTTCTTTGTTTGAAATGGTCCTGATAAAATATTCCTTAGCTTTTTCCGCCTCGTCCTCACTGTGATATATTTTCACAATCTCAACTGCCAATTGCAATTTGGCATCCCGCGGATTCAAAGTCCCCTCACTCATTTCGGTTTCGATCTTTTTGATTTCTTCCATTGGCACTCGCGTACAATGAACGAAATATTTAACAATCAAATCGTCCCCTGCGCTCATAATCTTGCCAAACATATCTTTAGATGTGTCCGTGAGATTTATGGTATTGCCCCAACTTGAACTCATCTTGCGACCATCCAGACCTTCAATCAAATTGACCATTATAATATCCTGCGGTTGTTGCCTACTATGACTTTGCAAATCGCGACCAGCCAACAAATTAAAACGCTGATCAGTTCCGCCAATTTCAACATCGGCCTTGAGCATCACACTGTCATAACCCTGCATCAAAGGATACAAGAGCTCACGAAGAGAAATCCTAGTACCCTTGTCTAATCTTTTTTTGATATTTTCGCGAGCAATAAACTCAGCCAAAGAAAAAACATTTGCTTGTTCTGCAATTTCACGATAAGTCAATTTCCCTAGCCAATCAGAATTCCGATGTTGTTCGACTTTTTCCATATCTAAAATTTTTCCAGCTTGCTCAAAATAAGTCTCGAGATTTTTCTCTATAACAGCTTGTTCCAGCATTGGCCTTTCACTTTCTTTGTCAGAAGTATCACCGATTACTCCGGTAAAATCACCCACGATGAACATTATCTGATGCCCCAATTCCTGCAAGTCACGAAGTTTTAGCAGGCTAACGGCTCGACCCAAATGAATATTAGAACTTGTTGGATCAATGCCAAATTTGACACGCAACGGTTTTTCCGAAAGAAGTCTCTTTTTTAAATTCTCGAAGTCAATAACCTCGGAAACTCCCCGAGTCAAAATTTCATCCACGATTTGTTCTTTGGTTTTCATTTTTCTGAATCTAAAAGTTATTTTATCTGAGTAAATAGTATCATTTCGCCATTTCAAGGTCAAACCCACAAACAAATTCCAAGATCTGCATTTCGCATTCCGATCTGCGCCATTACGAAGCGCGTTTCAAAATTACAAGCGGATGAGCGTAAAAATTCTCAGCGAGCTTTTTCAGCAGAAAAAGTGCAGCGGGAATTTTAGCGAAGTAGCTTAGAAATTTTGACAGCGCGAGGACGGCGCGATTTTCTTTTGTAACTTTTCTTTCTAAAAAGAAAAGTTAATCCTGAATTTTTTGAACTGAAATTTCATTTTTTATAAAAATGAAGATATTTCAGCCTCTTTCCCTCTTCAAACCTCTCAATCGCATATCGCAGCATCGTGCGGGGCATCACTGTGGCATATTTTTTCAAAAACACTTCTTCCTTTTTTTGTGAGCAACGCTTTCCAACTTCGCGAAGCATCCAACCGACCGCTTTGTGCATCAGATCCTCTTTGTCATTTAAAAGTTTTTCTGCAATCGCCAAAGCAGTTTCACTGCGACCATTTTTGATTTCGTGAAAAGTCGCCAACATCGCGATTCGACGTTCCCACAAAATTTTCGAACCAGCCAATTTGAAAAGAAGGTCTTTCGGTTTGCCAGCCAAATAGGCGCCGACAATTTTGTCAGCCGACAAGTCAACCAAGTCCCAATTGTTGATCCGTTTGGTTTTTTTCAAATACGCCTGAAAAATTTTCTTGCGCATTTTTTCATCGCCTTTTTCAAATTGAGCAACCATCATTAAGAGCGCGAAAAGTCTTTCCTCATGAAATGAAGATTCAAGCAATTGCAAAGTTTGCTCAAGTGGCAGCCGCTGATATTTTTTCACCAGCGCCCGAGTCTGTGGAACAGTGATTCCCAAAAACTTATCGCCTTCCCCATACTGCCCCTTGCCCGTCTTGAAAAATCCCATCAAAATTTTCGCCTTCTCAGGATTTGCCAACTGCCTTATTTCTTTTTGAATTTCCATATCACTACTAATTACGAATTTATACAAATATACGAATGTGCAAAAAAGATTTTAACTTCTTGAATTTTATATCCGTTGCATCTTAATTTGCGCCATTACGAAGCGCGTTTCAAAATTACAAGCGAATGAGCGTAAAAATTTCTAGCGAGCTTTTTCAGCAGAAAAAGTGCAGCGGGAATTTTAGCGAAGTAGCTTAGAAATTTTGACAGCGCGAGTACGGCGCGATTTTCTTTTGTAACTTTTCTTTTTAGAAAGAAAAGTTAACCCTGAGTTTTATTCGCTGATTTCAATAACCATTCTTACCATTAAGATGCTTTCTATAAGAATTTATCCATAATCTCATACATCGCAATCCCAGCCGCCACGGAAACATTCAGTGAACCTTTCACGCCTCGCATCGGAATTGCCACAATTTGATCACATTTTTCCAAAATCTCCTGCGAAATCCCCTGCACCTCATTGCCCAAAACAAGTGCAACACAGCGATCGGACTCAAACTTTCCAATTTCAATCGCGCCAGGAGCTGTTTCCAAGGCTGTCACAATACAGTTTTCTTTTTGCAACTTTTCCACAAGAGCAAAAATGTCTTCGCATCTTTCCCAAGGAACGCTTTTTTCCCCGCCCAGGGCAGTCTTTTCAATCATCTTGTCTGCTTTGCTTTTCAGCTTAATATTCTCATGACTTGAAGGACAATGCGAATATCCAGTCAGATAGATTTTAGAAACTCCAGCTCCATCAGCCGTACGGAAAATAGCGCCAATATTATAGGCGCTTCGGATGTTATGTAAAATCAAAAAAAGTTCTTTTTTCATAAGATAAACAGATTAGACACAAGTTTGAAATATTTTATTTTTCAGACTCGGACCCACTGGACCGCAAGACTGAAAAATAAAATATTTCAAACTTACCTCAAAATCATCAGATTGAGACTTATTTTAGCATTTTTTTTGACCTGTGTGCAACAAGACAATGATTCTTTTGCCAAAAAATGGGAAGAAGTTTATACTGAATATGAAAGAGCCTTCAGAATAGCTTGGCGAAAAATTGAAACCCACCTGGATTATCAGGGAAAAAATTGTTTTTTTCCGATACTTTTTTCAAGGGATTCACACGCCCATTGCTTGCATTGAGGGCTTTTTTATTTACCTCAAAATTTATGAATCAATTACGATACCTGCTCGCAGAAATGTGACTATACAAATTTGTAAATAAAAAAAGGCTACTCATAGCAAGTACGAGTAGCACACGAGTGAGAAAATACCGAGCTCATTGGAGTTTCTCTTTATGTTCCCTATAGTATGCTTCCTTAATAGCAACACTATCGGATTGCATAAACCTCCAATCCTGAACCTGAAACACGGTTGCATGATATGTTTGAGTACTTGAACAACCCCAAAGCATTATCAAAACAACAACTGAAAAGAAAAAAAATCTCATAAAAAAACTCCGTTTTGCTGAGACGTCTCAGCGTTAAAAAAACTTTCGTCAAGGAACAAATTTCATCAATATTAAATGATATATAAAAGCAAACCAGAAGTCAAGCCTAAAATCAATTACAACAACTAGCACGTCTAGAACAATTACAACATTTCTACCCTCGGTTTCTCTTGGCAATCACCATCCTAATTTGTTCGTAACTAATTTCAGCTGGAAGCTGCTTTTTAATGGGACTGAGTTTTTCCAAACTTCCAACTTTTTCAATCGCTTTCAAAATTTGTTTTTCCGTTTCTAGATCCAGAAAATCTTCGATTCGAAAAGCTCCGCCTACTTCATACCACTGGATCAGATGACCGAAAATTGTGCTGACTCCAAGACTTCTAATTTTAGCAACCGCCTGCGGAGCATAATTTTGTTTATAAAGTTCCACGGTTTCCAAAACCGTGCCCATAATTTCTCCGGAAGATTTTCTGATTTTCTTTTTGGAAATTTTTTTCTCATCATCGCTTTCATAACCATTTGCCTTATCCCACTTATACTGAAGGCACACGTCGCAACCACCACAATTTCCGCTATGATTTTTAACTGCCGGATCGCCAAAATATTCTAGTAATAAAAGCCTGCGACAAGTTCCAAGACCGACATATTCTTTCATTTTATTGAGCTTGGCATATTTGACATCCAGAACTCTTTTTGAATCTTCCCAACTTTTTCCCTGCAGTTTCATTTCGCCCCTGCTAGTCATAATGAAAAAATTGTGCAAACTAGAGTCACTTTTGCTGTGCAGTAAAATGCAAAAAGCCTGCTCGCCATCGCGTCCAGCACGTCCTGCTTCTTGATAATACCCTTCCGGACTTGAAGGCATTCCAACGTGAATCACGAAGCGAATATCAGCCTTGTCCACCCCCATCCCAAAAGCAATCGTCGCCACGATCACTTTGAATTTGTTTTCCATAAAATCATTCTGAATCCGTTCTCTTTTGTCCCCCGCCATTCCTGCGTGATAGGCAGCCGCGCTGATTCCTTGAGCTTTAAAAAATTTCGCCAGTTCTTCAGTTTCCTTTCGCGTGATTGCATAGATGATTCCGCAGCCCTTGATGGATTTGGCAATCCGCAGAGCTTCCTTGGCGCGCTCTTTCTTTTTGAGATTTTCACGCACAAAAAATTTCAGATTTGGCCGATCAAAGCCGCGCACAAAAATATCAGGTTTTTGAAGGTCCAAACGCTCAATGATATCATCTTTGACTTCCGGCGTGGCTGTGGCTGTGAAAGCTGCCACGACCGGACGCTTTGGAAGCATGGCGATATATTCCCTGATGTTCAAATAGTCCGGACGAAAATCATGTCCCCACTGCGAAACACAGTGCGCTTCGTCGATCGCCAACAAAAAAACTTCCAGCCCGGCAAACAATCTTTGAAATTGTTGGTTGCCAAATCTCTCCGGCGCGATATAGATGATTTTTGTTTTTCCGTTTTTGATGTCAAAAAGCCGCTCGGAAATTTCATCAAAAGAAAGCGAACTGTTGATATAGGTCGCCGAAATTCCGCGTGCCACCAAACCATCGACTTGATCCTGCATTAAGGCAATCAAAGGTGAAACCACAATTGAAATTCCCTCACTCAAAATTGCCGGCAATTGAAAACAGAGGGATTTTCCTCCTCCAGTCGGCATCAAAGCCACCACATCACGGCCGGCCATAATGCTTTCCACAATTTCTTTCTGACCAGGACGAAACTGGGAAAAATTGAAATATTTTTTGAGACTTGTTTCTAACATTTGATTACACTACGAATTACGAAACATAAGAATGTACGAAGAATTGCATTGTCTTTGCGAGGATGTACTCATCCGAAGCAATCCAGTGCCTCGCTAAATCCTGGATCGCCACGCATTTCCGAATACAGAAATACTCGCGATGACAATTAATCTCTATATTCTAAAATCTATCATCTATATTCTATTTAAACATTTTTCCTCATTATCTCATAGCTCGAATAACATCGCCAGATAAAAATTCCCAACCCCGTTTTCTATCCAATAGCTTGGAAACATTTGATTAAATAATTAGGGGTTTTAAAATCTATGCCCATATGCATTCTTTCGGTATTGTAGTATTCCAGATAAGCAGGCAAGGCTCTATTGATAATCTT
>Ga0265593_1000166_pt1 | contig 43996 bp, 35 predicted proteins | sample saktaG_8_FD_190136 | JGI IMG/M metagenome (GOLD analysis project Ga0265593, IMG submission 190136) | Saline water microbial communities from Sakinaw Lake, British Columbia, Canada - sak_2011_5_24_36m | ecosystem: Environmental > Aquatic > Non-marine Saline and Alkaline > Saline ... | reverse complement strand
ATGTAAGCACACGGGAATTTTACAGTATGAACACCAAAAATCAAAAGCCGCTTCGCGGAAAGAGTGCTATCCATCCCCACCCAAGCCTATCAGCTCTGGGTGGGGAATTTCGCACGGTAAGTTAAATAGCCACGTACAGCTTGTTTGTCCGATAATTCCAGTTCATTTACATGGACGAAGCGACCTTCTTTTTTGTCCTCCAAACTCAGGGCAACCAACCGATTATTTTTCAGTGGTGCCACAAAGTGTTTTTTATGTTTTAAAATATGCTCAAATGTTTCTTGTGAAGCAAACCCACTATCCATCAGCACATAGCGAACCATCAGCACATAGCGAAACTTGAGCGGATTACGCACATTCACATTAAACATGTCGCGCAATAGCTCATTCTTGATTTTCTCACTTTTTCGTTTGAGCGTACCATGCAAATCAAATAATCGCTGTACAGTTCGAGATGTTTCATTTTCTTTGCCCAAAGGTTCTCAAAATTTGAATTGTAATCTTAATCCCTTTTGGTTGCTGCGTAACATCTGTTAGTAATCGTTTCATCCGCAAAATCCTTTCTTGCATTTTGATGACTTGGTTTTGTCCTAAAAAGTCGAACATCGCGTTATAGATTATGGATTGCGATGTTCTTGTTCGACGATTGACCATAAAAAGGCTAATTTTTCGCGTAAAATTGATGTCATTTGTGGGCTGATACCTTTGATTTGTTGCGCTAATCGAATTTGTAAAATAGCTTGTTGCGTTTCACCCGTCGCAAAATAATAATCCGCCAAATGACGATGCGATTCAGCTGGTTGATTTAAATCGCCGTAAATTTGGGCGAGAAATTCTGAAAATACCGGCAAACGTTGAGTTTTCGATGAAGTCGTGAGCAGCAAATTTTTTGCGGCAACGGGGTCGGCTGTTTTCAATAACGCGCCCACATATTCCAGCTTAATCGCGTCATTATCTGGAAATTGAGTGGTGAGTTTTTGATAGCGCGTCAGGGCAAGTTTGTAATTGCTGGCTGCCAATGCCGTTCGCGCTAATGCCGCCGCGTAATGCGGTTGTTCCGGATTAGCTTGCGTTAAGGTTTGAAAAATCGTTTCAGCTTCGGCAAAGTTTTGCATTTTGAGCGCGAGTAATCCCAATCCATATTTCGCCACCGTGTGCTGTTCGGGCAATCCTTGATTCAATCGCGCCTGTAAAATCGCCCGAATTTCATGGTCGTCGCGACTCAATAAAACCTGCAATTTCGTTTTAATCAGCTGGTACGCCAACGAGTCCGGATATTGTTTATACGGATAATTATCCGCCCGTCCGCGCGTGTCTGAAATCCGCGACGCTGTCACCGGATGCGTGCGTAAAAATTCCGGCACATTTTGCCCCGAATAGCGCGTCGATTGCTGTAAACGTTCAAAAAAAGTCGGCATACTGCGCGGGTCATACGTCGAACTCGACAACGTTTGCATTCCCACGCGATCCGCTTCGGCTTCGTGTTCACGAGTGAAATCGATTTGAAATTGCACGCTACCCGCTTGAATCGCCATAATCGCCGCTTGTCCCGCCGCCGCCGATTGCGTTCCCAATAAAATTGCGCCCAACGTCGCCGCCGCCATTGGAATCGATAAACGCGAACTTGCTTCATAAGAACGATACAAATGGCGTTGGGTAACGTGGGCGATTTCGTGCGCCATCACCGAAGCGAGTTCACTTTCAGCTTCCGTCATTAAAATCAAGCCCGAATTCACGCCGATATAACCGCCGGGGCCTGCGAAAGCGTTAATGTCATTTTCCAACACCACAAAAAAATGAAAGGGATAACTGGGCGTGTCGCTGTGCGCGACTAATTTTTCGCCAATCGTTTGAATATATTGTTGAATTTCGCTGTCTTGGTTGATGGTCACTTGTGCGTGCAAACTGCGAAAAAAGGCTTCGCCAAACTGTTTTTCTTCAGCTGGACTAATCAACGCACCCGCCGAATCGCCCATGTCTGGCAATTCGATTTTATCCAATTCGAGAGCAAAAAGTGAATTTGCGTTGGTCAATAAACCCATCAAAAGCAATCGTCGCCAAAATTTATTGTTCATAACTGATTAACTTATTACGCCATTCAAAATTAGCATGGCACTGGAATCCGTTGCGATAACTTCTACTACGTCACGGATATTGTGTTTTACGCCGTCGGCAAACTGGACAAATTCAATGCTATCTAAAATATCTTCTTCACCAAATTTGGCATCACCAAATTGTGTGTATTTGACCAGGATTTGTGGCACACCGTCGGCATCGTTATTTTGAATCAGTTGATAGGATTCTTGCGGGTTATCATAAACCGCCATATCGTTCCCGTCGCCACCGTCTAACGTATCATTGCCATCACCACCCACCAACGTATCGTCGCCGCCTTCGCCACTAATACTGTCATCGCCGCCTTTGCCATCGAAAAAATTAGCCACTTTGCCGCCGTCCGTTTCTTGTAACGAATTGTTTGAATCGTTGCCAATGCCTCTAATCGCTTTGCCATCCAACGTTAAAATTTCAATGTCTGGGCTTTCGCTCAAATCATAATCGACCGAAGCAATGACTTGGTCTTGATCGTCTTTGTTTGGCGTTTCGATAATTTTATCTTCGGTATTGTTCATTTTGTAAACGTCGCTACCTTTGCCACCTACCAATCTGTCCATGCCCAAACCACCGTCTAACGTGTCATCGCCCTCGTTGCCAATTAGCGTATCGTTTCCCGCACTGCCACTGAGAAAATTATTAACCGCGTTGCCTTCAATTCGATTATTGAGTTTGTTTCCCGTGCCGTTGATTTCGTTGCCGCTTACCAAAATTAAATTTTCAACATTCTCGCTCAACGTGTAAGTGAGTTTGCTTTCGACCGTATCGGTGCCGCCAATTTTGGGATCTTTGTTCGCTTCTTGAATGCTGTCTTTTTGATTATCGATAAAATAATAATCATCGCCATCACCGCCGATCATGGTGTCAACGCCGTCGCCCCCGTTCAACATGTCACTGCCTTTGTCGCCAGAAAGTAAATCGTTGCCATTGCCGCCGTCTAACTTATCGTTATCGCTGCCACCGATTAACGTGTCGTTACCGTCGCCGCCTAATAACACGTCGTTGCCATTGCCGCCGTCTAATGAATCATTGCCCGCGCCACCGTCTAAGGTATCGTTGCCCGCCACACCGATAAAAGTATCATTGCCCGCCATGCCAGAAAAAAATTCACTTTTTTCTGTGCCGTTCACTTTGTCATTGCTGGCGGTTCCTAAAAAATTCGGTTTGCCGGTTGACGTTGAATTATTCACGACGGGTTTCACAATCACCACAGGCGCAGGTTCAACCACTTTTGACAATGGTTGCACCGCGACGGTCGCGCCACTGGTCACGCTTTCGGCAAAATTCAAACCATCCGTATAACTCACATTCGCACTGATTTTCTTGCCCACGTCGGTTTGCGTCAAGGTGTAACTTTCTTGATTTGCACCGCTGATAATTTTACCGTCACGCCACCACGAAACCGTCAACGCGCCCAACCCGTCCAAATCTTTCAGCGTATTTTGCAGCGACAACGTTTCATTTTCTTTTGTGTTGCCGATGATTTTAATTGTGCCGGTGGTTTTGTGATTCACTATAACCGGCGTTTCAACCACAGGCGCGACCACCGCCACTACTTTTTTCGGTTCAACAAAATCCGTCGCGCCACTCGTTTTACTTTCTAACGTGCCGTTGCCGTCGGTGTAACTCACTTTCACTTTGATGGTTTTGCCGATGTCGCTGGTTTGTAAAGTGTAGTCTTTTTGCGTCGCGCCACTGATGACTTTGCCGTTTTGCATCCACGCATAACTGAACGCGCCTAAGCCATTCGCATCTTTTAAAGTGTTTTGAATCGATAGCGTTTTGCCTTCAGTCGCCCCGCCAGAAATCACCACGTTTCCCGTCGGCAGAAAATTAACAGGTGGTGGCGGCGTAAGGCTCGTGTCAATCACCGTCACCGTCGCAGAAATTCCCTTTTTATCGTGCAAGGTCACGGTCAACGTTTCGTCGCCTTCGGTGAATTTGTCTTCGATATATTTCAACGGAAACGTCGCCGTGCCGTCATCTTCAATCACAAAACTGTGCGTCGATAATCCACCCAACACATCCGCATCCGAAATCGTGCCGCTCAAATCAAACGGAATTTCTGTCCCAGCCGCCACGTTTTTGGTCGTCAACACAAACGCCGATTTGCCATTTTCGTTTGTGCTGGTTTCGACGGTTAAGGAATAGATTGGTGTTGCTGAAATAACGGGATTCGATGGCGCGACAAATGTGCCTTCGGTGGTATTTAATAAAATTGAGACCGTGTTAGCTCCGTTTGCCGTGACTACATCTGCACGACCATCACCATTCATATCCACCACACTCACAGATCTGGGATTTGAATCCACTGCAAAGGTCGTTTGTGGTGCAAATTTCCCGAACCCGTCGCCCAGTAACACCGATACATTGCTGCTACCAGCATTTGCCGTGACCACATCCGTGTTGCCATCGCCGTTCACATCCTCCACGCTCACAGACATAGGTTGAGTTCCCACCGCAAAAGTCGTTTGTGTTGGGAAGTTATCAGTCCCGTCGTTCACTAACACTGCGATAGTATTGCTATTTATGTTTGCTGTGATTAAATCCAGTTTGTCATCGCTGTTCACATCCGTCACGCTTACAGAATAAGGAAAAGAACCTGCTGCAAAAGTGGTTTGTGCCGAAAAGTTGCCCTGACCGTCGCCTAGTAACACTGAGACGCTATTATCAGCCCCATTTGCCGTGACCACATCCGCGTTGCCATCGCCGTTCATATCCGCCACGCTCACTGACCAAGGACTAACTCCCACCGCAAAGGTGGTTTGCGTCGCAAAACCGCCACGCCCGTCGCCCAGTAATACCGAGACGTTGTTGCTACCAGCATTTGCCGTGACCAGATCCGCGTTGCCATCGCGGTTCACATCCGCCACGCTCACAGATATAGGATTCGTTCCCACCGCAAAGGTGGTTTGTGCAGCAAAGTTGCCCCGACCATCGCCTACTAACACTGAAATGTTGTAGCTACTATTGTTTACAGTGACAAGATCCGCGTTACCATCGCCGTTCACATCCGCCACGCTCACAGATCTAGGATTCGTTCCCACCGCAAAGGTCGTTTGCGCCGCCAAACCGCCCCGCCCGTCGCCCAGTAACACCGAGACGTTATGACTACCCAAGTTTGCCGTGACCACATCCGCGTTCGCATCGCCGTTCACATCCGCCACGGTTACGGAGAAAGGAGAAGTTCCCACCGCAAAGGTCGTTTGTGGCGCGAAGGTGGCGGGTTTTAAAGTTGTTGGGGTTGTCATGTTTTGGATTTCCTGTTTTGTGGGTTTAGTTTGTAGAGTGAGCGCAATCGTCTGATTATAAACTTAAAGCAAATCCCCCTTGCTGCTATCGCAGCCTCCCCCTTCAAAAAGGGGGGAAAAGACAGTAAATCAAAAGCCGTTGCTTTTTAATCTTTCGCCCCCTATTTGAAGGGGGCTGCCCGATAGGGCTGGGGGATTTGCTTTAGTCAAAACCCCGTGTTTTCGAGCATATTTTTCAAAGTCACTTTTTTAAAAATCCACGTTTTACGCTTAACCGATTGAAAATTAAAAACTTTTGTAAAATCGCGGTTCGACAATGAAGAATGTGGCGCGTTCAAAACCGCGAATTTTTCAGAAAATCGGTCTAAACCCCGTGTTTTCGAGCATATTTTTTGGAATTACCGCGTAAATTTCTTTATTCCGGTTCATTTTTCGCACTCAAAACCAACGCGGCTTGATAAATCGGTTTCTTTTTTCCGCCCGTAATTTCAACCACCAATTCCACGGCTTTTTTAACACTGCATTCGGTCAATAATAATTTTAAAATACGTTCTTGTTCTGGCGTGATGGTATTTTCGGACACATCGATTTTCGCCGCGCCTTCGACAATCACCACAAATTCCCCGCGTCGCATATTGGCATCGGTTTCCACTAACGTGAGCATTTCAGCGAGCGGTAACTTCACAATCGTTTCGTGTAATTTGGTTAATTCTCGCGCAATGACCATCGACCGTTCTGCGGGCAAAACTGCCGCCATATCGTGCAAACAATCTAAAATCCGATGACACGATTCGTAAAACACCCACGTTGTCGAAATCGCTGCTCGTTCTGCGAAAAAAGTGCGACGGGCTGACGACGTGCGCGGCGTAAAACCTTCAAATGAGAACGGCGTAATCGCTACGCCCGCTGCGGATAAGGCGGCAATTAACGCACACGCGCCAACAATGGGAACGACGGTTAAGTTCGCTTCATGAACCGCTTTCACCACTGGCATTCCAGGATCGCTAATTAACGGCGTTCCCGCGTCGGAGACCAGCGCAATCGACAAACCCGAACGTAATTTTTCAATAATTTCTGCTGCCGCTTTATCTTCATTATGTTGATGTAACGCGATGACTTTATTGCTAATGCCATAATGTTGCAGCAACATTCTGACGTGGCGCGTGTCTTCGGCGGCAATTAAATCGACACTTTTTAACGTTTCAATCGCGCGAAACGTAATATCTGCTAAATTACCAATTGGCGTGGCAACAATGTATAACTTACCCATTTCTTGAATCATTTTTTTCTCAGTTAAAATTTATGAACGACTATCTTAAACCAAAATCAAAAGCCGCCCATTTATTGCGTGGCGAACAAGCCGAACAACTTGCCTGTGATTTTTTAATTTCCCAAGGTTTAACGCTGATTGCGCGTAATTTTCGGTGCGTTTACGGTGAACTCGATTTGATTATGAATGACAGTGAAACGTTGGTGATTGTCGAAGTGCGTTATCGTAAAAATGCGAAATTTGGCAGCGCGTTAGAAAGTGTTAATTATTCAAAACAAGCGAAAATAAGTGCGGCAACCGAATTTTATTTGAATACATTGTCGAGCGACATGCCGCGAATGCGTTTTGATGTGGTGGGAATTTTGGGGGATGGCGATTTGCAGTGGGTTAAAAATGCGTTTTGAAATGTGCGGATAAATCAGGATAAATAACAGATGGTTGTGGGAAAGGGCGAACGTTATTCGCCCTTATAAAATTAACCCGCGTTTTTAGATTTTTTGTTATGCGGTGTATTTTTACTCACGGCTGCAACGGTAACAGGCGTTTTAACTTTGGAATCTTTCGTGCCTTTGGTTTTTTCTGGTAATTTGTTATTCACAGAAGTTTTCGCGGTAGCAACGATATGAGCTGAAGTTTTATCCGATTTATTTTTCGACTTGGATTTACTTTTCTCTTCGGATTTACTATTTAAAGCCACACCCACCGATTTTTTGTCGGTCGTATCCGATTTTTTAGCGGTTAATAATGCTTTGACACTTTGTTTCTCGACTTGTTTCTCGACGACTTTCGCAATAATTTTTACTGGATCGGGTTTAGCTTTCTGACTAATCACAACCGGTTTTGCATCATAAATAGCGGTACTTTCGTCTTCGCCTTCATTGAAACTTTCAGAAATCCACTGTTCAAACGGCAATTGCGCCAAATTTTCTTTAAACGATTCAGCTTTCGCCACCGGAATCAATAAACGACGCGGCCCAGAACCTTCGGGTGCCGTTTTAGATTTATTGAAAGCGGGATTCAATTTTAAGAAATCGTGCAACGACATATCCGCCATTTCAGCGGCTTTGCTCAAGTTCAATTGCGAATCTAAATTCACCACTTCAAAATAAGGCTTGTTTGGAATATGGTGCAAATTGACTTTGTATTCATCTGCGTGAGAAAAAATCTGAGCAATCGCCAATAAACGCGGCACATAATTCGCGGTTTCGTCGGGCATTCTTAATGACCAATAATCCGTCGGCATATTACGACCTTCATTGCGTTCGATCGATTTTTTAACGTTGCCTTTGCCCCAATTATACGACGCAAGTGCTAAGAGCCAATCGCCATCAAAACTGTTGCTGAGTTGTTTTAAATAAGTAGTGGCAGCCTTTGTCGAAGCATAAACATCACGACGACCGTCGTACCAAGAATTTTGTTGCAGACCAAACATTCGACCGGTTGCAGGCATAAATTGCCACAAGCCTGACGCATCTACTCGGGAATTTGCATTCGGTACAAACGCACTTTCGACCACGGGCAACAACGCTAATTCACCTGGGATATTCTTGGCTTCAATTTCGTCAAGAATGAGATGAAGGTAAGGTTCAGCGCGTTTTTGAATGGTGCTTAACGTATTAGGGTGGTTTAAATACCAGTCGATTTCACGATCAATACGTTCGTTTTCAATTTTTGGCAAGGAGTATAAAGAAATCAAACGCGCCCAAACTGTATCTTTATGTCCGGCAGCCGTTTTGTTAATCTCACTTTTATTCGATGATTCGTAATTGTGATAGTAGTGATCAACATAAGCGTTATTTTGTTGTTCGACATCCGGAGCAAGTTCATTTACAGTCAACGCATCTTTTGCATTTTGCGAACAACCGGCAGCGGCGAGAGTCATCAGCAACACTAATAAATTAACGTGTCTGTTTAGTTTAATCGGCATTCATTTTACCTTTGTAGTTATGAAGTTGTTTGATTATAGCGACTTTTTAGCCTCGAATTATTAAAACAGTCTTAAATTGAGTGGAATTCATGAAACGCGATTTTTTATTTGCTTATTACCAAACCCCACGCGGGAAATTATTAAAAGAGCTTGAGGTCGCTTATTTACAGCGTTCAATTACGGTCAGTTGTCAGCAAACTATTTTACAAGTCGGCGGTCTCGGCTGGGAAAATGAATTTATTGATTGTTCGTTGTATCAAAGTTTTTCGGTCTTAGATGCCAAACTTTTGGGTAATCCTGACGCGCCTAAAATTCAAGCCAAATCTTACGCGCTGCCGTTGCAAAGTAATTGTATTGATATGATTATCGTGCCGCATTTGCTGGAATTCGATGCCGCTCGCTTTCAAACGTTTCGAGAATTAGAGCGCGTGCTAAAACCGGAAGGCATTTTATTGGTGCTGAATTTTAATCCGTGGAGTTTTTGGGTGCGTTATCAATTTTTATGGGACAAACGGTTGGCGGATTCGTGGAACGGGCATTTTATTTCACGTTCACGTTTGTTTGATTGGTTGAAATTATTGAATTTTGAAGTGGCTAACAAAACGGAGTTTTATTTGAGTTCGACTAAAACCGAAAACGGTACGAACGCGCTCAATAGTTTTTCGTTCACCTCCACCGCGTACGCTGTGAAAGCCACGAAACGGCGTTTTAATCTTATTCCTATGACACCGGTGAAACTCTTTTCGTCACGTTTAGTCGTCGCCAATCCTTTGGCGGCAAAGGTAAAACACAATGACTGATCCGGTGATTATTTATACAGATGGCGCGTGTCGTGGCAATCCAGGGAAGGGCGGCTGGGGAGCGATTTTGCGTTATAAAGGCGCGATTAAAGAATTACACGGTGGCGAACGGGAAACGACCAATAATCGAATGGAGTTAATGGCAGCGATTCAGGCGTTGGAAGGATTAAAAAAACCGTGCGTGGTGCATTTGTACATTGATTCAAAATACGTTTTGGACGGTATTACAAAATGGCTGCCGAATTGGAAAAAAGCGAATTGGAAAACGGCGGCGAAACAACCTGTGAAAAATGAAGATTTGTGGCGACGTTTAGATTCTGCAATTCAGCCGCACACCATTGATTGGCGTTGGGTGAAAGGACATTCGGGAAATATGGGCAATGATCGCGCTGATAAGTTGGCGAATTTAGGGATTGATGCGTTGCGTTGATTTTTCAGAATAGTGTCATTGGCGGAGAGTGAGGGATTCGAACCCTCGGTACGTTACCGTACACATGCTTTCCAAGCATGCGCCATCGGCCACTCGACCAACTCTCCAATTTTTTGGTGTACTGCTTTTTGAATTTACTACTGAAGGGGCGCAAAGAATAATCGACTTCGCGCCCCGTTGCAAGATTATCCGGCGTTTTCTTCCAATTCATTCCAGCGAGCGTAACAATTCGCCAATTCTTTTTCAAGATTTTGGAATGCGTTTAGTGCGTTATTCACAAGCGTTTGTTCTTGTTTATAAAAAGTCGGTGCGTTCATTTCTGCGGTTAATGCCGCTTTTTTCGCTTCTAATTCGTCGAGCAACGCGGGCAATTTTTCAAGTTCTTGCTGCTCTTTGAACGACAATTTTTTCTTTTTTGGCGCAGTCGAAACCGGTGCGAGCTTTTCAACTTTGGGCGCAGTCGATTTTTTGGCCGCTAACGCTGCCGTGGCTTCCAGCGTTTTATTGTATTCCAGCCAATCGGTATAACCGCCGAAAAACTCTTGAACATTGCCCGAACCATCCAACACAAAAATGTTGGTGACGACATTATCTAAAAACGCGCGATCATGACTGACTAATAATAATGTGCCATCAAATTCCAACAATTTCGCTTCTAATAATTCCAGCGTTTCCAAATCTAAATCGTTGGTCGGTTCATCCATCACGATTAAATTCGCGGGTCGGGTAAATAATCGCGCCAACAATAACCGATTTTTTTCACCGCCTGACAAACTTTTGACTGGTGAACGAGCGCGAGCTGGCGAGAATAAAAAGTCGCCCAAATAGGAAATAACGTGGCGTTGCTGACCGCCAATATCGACAAAATCATTGCCGTGAGCAATCGTATCCACGACGCTCATGTCAGGATCTAATTGGTCGCGCAACTGGTCGAAATAGGCGATTTCTAATTTCGTGCCTTGTTCAATCGTGCCGCTGGTCGGTTCTAATTGTTTGAGCAACAATTTCAATAACGTCGATTTTCCCGCGCCATTCGCACCGATTAAACCAATTTTATCGCCGCGTTGAATCAACGTTGAAAAGTCGTTGATAATCGTTCTGTCGTCATATTTGAAGCTGATATTGCTGACTTCCAGCACTTTTTTACCTGATTTTTCGCCGCTGTCTAAGCCCATTTTCGCTGTGCCTTGGACATTTCGACGTTCTGAACGTTCTGAACGCAATCGTTCCAACGCGCGAACACGTCCTTCGTTTCGGGTTCGACGCGCTTTCACACCTTGGCGAATCCAGACTTCTTCGTCAGCGAGTTTTTTATCAAACTCCGCATTTTGATTGGCTTCATCTTCCAACGCTGCCGCTTTGCGCGTTAAATAATCGTCGTAAGTGCCTTGCCACGACACCAAATTTCCGCGATCTAAATCCACAATTCGCGTTGCCAATTTTTGCAAAAACGCCCGATCATGCGTGACAAATAAAACCGCGCCTTGAAAATTCAATACTTGATCTTCGAGCCACGCAATACTTTCAAAATCCAAATGGTTGGTCGGTTCGTCGAGCAGCAAAACTTCGGGATCCATGACTAATGAACGCGCCAAATCCACGCGCCGTTTCCAGCCGCCCGATAAACCTTGGATTTTCAACTCGGGAGGTAAATTCAATTTGCTCAACGTCGTTTCGACGCGCTGTTGAAACGCCCAGCCGTCGCGTGCTTCAAGTTCATGTTGCAAATCGCCCAATTCGTTCAAGGCTTTTTCGTCGTCATAATCCATTGTCAACGATAAATCGTGATAACGCGCGATAATCGCGCCCAAATCGCCCAAACCGCTGGCAACAGCATCGTAAATCGTCGCATCATCAGGCAAATCGGGCGATTGCGCCAGCCACGCTAATTTGAGTTCCGGTTGTTGCCAAACGTCACCTTCATCAGCGTGCGTGTCGCCGGCGATAATTTTCATCAGCGTCGATTTTCCTTCGCCGTTGCGTCCTAATAAACCGACGCGCTCACCGGCATCAAGTTGAAAATCTGCGTGTTTGAGCAGCGCGTGTGTACCGTAAGCGATAGAAACATTGGATAAACGTAATAGAGGCATTTTTAAATTTAGGTGAAGTTGAAAGGGTTAATTAACAGTTAATTGAAAATTATCTAAATCTATGCGATACCGTGCAAGTTGAATAGATTAGTAGCCATCGGCGAAGCCGCAAAAATTTTAGGTGTTTCGATAACGACTATGATTTGAGCAAACTTAAACCCGAATTTTCAAAACAATTTGTAGATGATACCGATTGTGTGAAAGATTGGAATGCGGCAACGAATTTCACAAATTCGCTTTCGACCGCTAAATCTAGCCACGCGGCAATTATAAACGATTTTTCATTTTCATTACCCGCAAAAAAGCCCCGATTTGCGATGATGCCGTCGGGGCTTTTTTGTTTGGTTATTATTTGCTGATGACTAATTTCAGTCGGGTTTTTTTGGTGTGATAAGTGGTGACGTATTGGTCGAGTGCGTCCAGCCCTTTCAAGGTGTTTTTAGCGAATAATACCCACTTTTGACAAATGAAAGCTTTAAGCAACGTGTTACAAAAATTCATCAATAGAAGCCCTGCCACAGTGATGGTTCAAGGCTTACTGGAACAGATATTAAACGAATATTAAACGAAGAAAAACTGAATACTTGGTTTGAAGCAAACCGAGGATGGCACTATACAGGCGAACTGCTGTTTTCAACGGTTGTCGCGCGGATGCTCGAAGTGGTTTGTCAAAGGCGAGAAAGTGTTCACGTTGCATACCGAAATACAGAAAACATCAATGTTTCAATCACTTCGCGGTACAACAAATTAAATGCAAGATTGGATTTCCTAAAATTCAATTCAGAAACATCCCCAAAGTATAAGCAAGGATTTTGCGGATGAAACGATTACTCAAATGCAAACAATCTCGAGCGCAAACTTTTTCGATCTGAAAACGCTCTGTTAGCTGACAGATAACGGTTTCGACGTGCGCAGTGTTTTCATGAGCGGATACACAAACGTTTTTGGGCGTTTGTCTTTCATATTTTTTCGTAAAAGTGTTTATAAATCAATCCATTGCTGTGCAAGCTCTTCTTTTAATTGCATTTGCCGTTGTCTCCGCTTTTTTGTTTGCGATATACCTGCTTTTTAAAATGAAACAGTGCGACACTACCGGATAATGTTTAACTTGTTGATTTTGTTATTACCGAGAAAAGGACTTGAACCTTCACGAGCTTGCGCCCACTAGCACCTGAAGCTAGCGTGTCTACCATTCCACCACCTCGGCGAATCGGGTTGAATAATACGCAGCACGGTGAAATTTGTCAATTCAAAGAAAGTAATTTCAACGTTCTAACCTTTTACCTCGCGTCTTAAACCTGTATGATAATGGACAAATTATCATTGATTTTCTCCTAAAAGAAGCAGCCTAAAAATGCCCTCAAAGTCTAAAAATCCCCTTGATTTCGCGTCAAAAAACGATCCTTTCGCCGACCGTGAAGCCGAAAAATACGATAATCCGATTCCGAGTCGTGAACTGATTTTACAATTGCTCGAAGATACGGGGCGACCGCTAGGACGCGAAGATATTGCAGCGGCATTTGCGCTGGACGATGAAGAACGCCTGGAAGCCTTGCGCCGTCGATTACGCGCAATGGAACGCGATGGGCAATTATTATTCAATCGTGGTGGGCGTTATTGTTTAGTCAACAACAAAGATTTAATCGTTGGGCGCGTTATTGGTCATGCCGATGGTTTTGGTTTTGTTCGTCCTGACGACGGTTCGGACGATTTGTATTTATCGCCGCGTGAAATGAATGTGCTGTTACACAACGATCGCACCATCGTTCGCATTGTCGGATTAGACCGAAAAGGACGACGCGAAGGCGCGGTGGTCGAAATTTTAGAACGCAATACCCATCAAATTGTCGGTCGTTTATACAGCGAAGACGGTTTCACTTATGTCATTCCTGATAACAAAAATATCGCGCAAACCGTTTTAATTGAAAATGGTAAAACAGGGAATGCTGAACAAGGGCAAATTGTTGTCGCAGAAATTACCCAGCAACCGACTAAATTACACCAACCGCTCGGCAAAATCGTTGAAGTTCTTGGCGATCATTTGGCACCTGGAATGGAAATTGAGATGGCGATTCGGACGCACGAATTGCCCAATACTTGGTCAGCTGAATTACTCGCCGAAATCGCGCCACTTACCGCTGAAGTTCCAGAATCTGCTAAAGAAGGGCGCATTGATTTACGCGCCACGCCTTTAGTGACAATTGATGGCGAAGATGCCCGCGATTTTGACGATGCGGTTTATTGCAAAAAAACGCCCAAAGGTTGGAAATTATTGGTGGCGATTGCCGACGTGTCGCATTATGTGAAAATTAGCACGCAACTCGACCGCGAAGCGCATAAACGCAGCACGTCAGTTTATTTTCCTGAGCAAGTGATTCCGATGTTGCCAGAGATTTTGTCGAACGGTTTGTGTTCGCTGAATCCACACGTTGATCGATTGTGTATGGTTTGCGAAATGTTAATTGACGAAGAAGGTCAAGTCGGGCGAACTCGTTTTTATGAAGCGGTGATGCAATCGTACGCGCGTTTGACGTATAACGACGTGGCAAAAATGTTGGTCGAAGGCGATGCCGTTTTAGCCGAAAAACACACGAAGTTAATGCCTGATTTGCGCGAACTTTACGCGCTTTATCAAGCGATGCGAATTGCCCGTGAAAAACGCGGCGCAATGGATTTCGACACGCAAGAAACCCGCATTGTGTTTGGTGAAAATCGCAAAATCGATAAAATTATTCCCGTCGTTCGCAACGACGCACATAAGTTAATCGAAGAATTTATGATTGCGGCAAACGGCGCAGCGGCACGGTATTTAAACAGTAAAAAAATGCCCAAATTGTTGCGCGTTCACGAAGGGCCGAGCGAAGAAAAATTAACCAATTTACGCACCTTTTTGGGCGAATTAGGATTGCGATTGACGGGCGATAATGAACCTACGCCAGTTGATTACATGAACCTGATTGAAAGTATCAAAGACCGTCCCGACGCGCATTTGATTCAAACTGTGTTATTGCGTTCGATGTCGCAAGCCGTTTACAGCGCGGAAGAAAAAGGACATTTTGGTTTAGCATTAGACGCTTACGCGCATTTTACTTCGCCGATTCGCCGTTATCCTGATTTGCTGATTCATCGGGCGATTCGTCATGTTTTGCAAGGTAAAAAAGCGGATAGTTTTATTTATGGCGTACCCGACATGGTGATGTTGGGCGAGCATTGTTCCGCGAATGAACGCCGCGCCGATGATGCCACGCGCGACGTGACGAATTGGCTCAAATGCGAATACATGATGGACAAAACGGGCGAGGATTTTGTCGGTGTTATTTCAGCCGTCACGTCGTTTGGTTTCTTTGTTGAATTGAATAATATTTACGTCGAAGGTTTGGTGCATATTAGCGGTTTGGGGCAGGATTTTTTCCATTTTGACGCACTCAGTCATCAGCTCAAAGGCGAACACAGCAACGTTCGCTATCGTTTGGGCGACACCGTCAAAGTGAAAGTGGCGCGGGTTGATTTGGACGAAAAGAAAATTGATTTTATGTTGGTGGGCGTGCCGTTGAGGTCGAAATCAAACACCGAAACACCTTTTAAATCATCGGATTCCAAGCCGAAAGCGAAACGTAGATCAGCAAAAAAACCGGCTGCGAAAAAACCTGAACCAATAGTGAAAGCGAAAATCGATTCTGAAACGGTCACGCCAGCGAAGAAAAAACGTCGCAGAAGAAGTAAATCAGCGCAGAAACCAGTGGTTGAATCATGAAAAAAATCCTTTTCACCGTTATTTTGGCGTTATTGTTGACCGCGTGCGGACAAACGGGGCAATTAGTGTTGCCGAATAAAGCCGCTGAAGTTCAAAAAACAGCATTGCCACTTTAAAAACTGCGTCAACGTATCAAAAAAAACCGCCCTTTAAGGCGGTTTTTTTGTGAGCGTTCAAAATAAAAGTTAATTCATCTCACGCCGAATTACTTTGATATATTCACCGCGAGCTTCACGAGTTGAACCGACGACGAGGCGTTGATTGCCGAATTCATCTTGTTCGAGCTGACCCGAAATTTCAATCGTTTCGCCGAAAATTGCCTGTCCCACATACGTTGCGGTGAAACACACCACGCTTTGAATCGTAGCATGTGAAATTTCAAATTCTGCGGGATAACAAAAAGCACGAACATCATTTGAAACAGTCGCCTGTAAAACAATTGCGCCCAGTTTTTCATACGTTGTCACGTCATGCACGGCATTTGATTTGTCAGATTCAACCAAACTCAAATCAAATTTTCGTCCGTTGATTAAACCTTTGTTCGATTTGCGGCATTCGTGCCAAACGTAATCATCAAAACTTAAATCACAATCGCGGCGTTCGTAACTTTCGCGCCAATCTTGTTCGCTTAACAAACCTAATTCGCCTGTTAAACTCAGCTGTAAAATCGCTAATCTGCATTGATGAAAAGTGGTCAAATTGTCGCAAACCAAATCAATGTCGGACGACGCTTTTTGCTGCTTGATTAACAACGAACCCGTTACGCCAAACTGATTTAAATCCATTCCCGCCTGTTCAAATAATCGGCACAAATTCACGCAATCATTTTCGATTTCATCATTCGGTGAATTTGCTAACAACTGCGTTAAACGATTTTGTGGATGATGGTGCGTGGTAATTTTTTCGATTGAAACAGCGTGTAAAAACGCATCAAACTCGGACGAATGAAAACAATAATCGGAATGATTTTTTTCGAGTAAATCATTCGCTTCATCGGTTTGAATTTTGCGCCATTGTCCATTTTCATTACAAACATAACGCAAAAAACAGCGCACTTTTCCCGATTCCAAACCCTCAGCAACCACAGCAAAAAGTAAACCTTCGGCGGTTTCAATAAAACTTTTCGGTAAAAAAATCATAATTTATACAACGGTTGCAGCGCGTCAACGTTGGCACGAGAAGTAAATTTCGTTCGTACGTTGTTTTCACCAAAGGCTTTAAATAAGGATTTTCCTTGCCAAATATCAGCATTTTTAGCGTAAAGCGTAGCGTTGAGTTTCAAAATTTCATCGCGTAAACTCGCCTCACAATGTGGCGCAATGGCTCCCAAACTGGTTTCGTTAAATTGCAACTTTCCCCATTCGAGCAAGGCAGTTTTTGCCGCTTCGGAATTATTCGTCATGCACGCATTTTTTAGTTTTTTAACACTGGATTTTAATGAGATTTCAGCTGGACTTTCGACAGATTCAGAAGCATTTTTTGCGGCGGCTTTCGATTTTAAAAACCAAAATCCGAGCGTGATTAACCAACCAAACGTTGAAAAAATAGCGATAAATTGCCAAATCAAAAGCACATCCCCCCCGCCCCCCTTTAAAGGGGGGAGAGAAGCCATTTCTTCATTTGAAGGAAGAATTTGTTTTTGCTCTTCAACTATCGGCGTTGCGGGAACTTGCGCCGCATTTTCACTGGCAATCACATTCAAATTCATTTCAGGCAAAATCGCTTTTTCAATTTTTTGTGATTGCGTGTTGAACCACGAAATTTGAATCGCGGGCAACGTGTAATTGCCCGCTTTGGCAGGAATAAATGCAATTTTTTCTTCCCGACTTGCCACGATTCCAGAAACGGTTTTCTCTTCGTGCAAAACAGGTTGATCGTTGTAGGCTTTGAGTTGCGGATCAATTTTGGTGCTATTTAATTCTGGAATTTGCCCAACCGTCGAACCCCGCGCCACTAATTTCACGGTGCGCGTCAACGGTTCGCCGACTTTCATTTGTGACGTATCGCCCGACCACGTTTGCGTTAATTCAATTTGTTCAGCGGTCAGCCAATGTGAATCCGTAAATGTCGCGGGAATCGGCTGCACATTGAGCGTCACCGCATTCGATTTTACAATGCGCCGTTGCGTCGTTTGAGAATTGAAAAAGGAATTATTTTGCCGTCCACGCGCCACTGTGTCCGCTGTCAAAACCAGCGGTTTGATTATAATCGCGCCACTTTTTTGTGGAAAAATTGCGTATTTTCGCTCAATCACCACATACGTCACGCCGCTCACTTGCGTGGTGTAATTTGCGTCATCCGCCAATTTTTCAATCACTGCGTCGTTTAATTCGGGTTCACTCAAATTCGCTTTCGCCAAATCCACGCGCCGATACAATTTCACCGTGTACAAAACTTGCGATTGAATAAACGGTTTTTCGGTGTTGGTCGTGACTTCCAAATACAAATCATCGTCATCGTGCGCGGCGTTTTTATTCGCTGTAGAACTGGGCGAAACGACAATTTTCAACGCGGGACTCGCATCGCTACCGAACTTAATCACGGGAATAATTAAATTGCCCGAATCGTTCGCCATCACCGTGAGAATCCATTGAATAATCCGATTCGATTTGCCGTTCACAAATTCAAAACGGCTGTTTTCGCTCTGATTTTGAATCGTAAAATCTTGCTCTAACGGACTAAAATCAGGATCCGCGTCGGGCGATTCTGAAGCCGTAAAAATAATTTGAAAAGATTCGTCCACGCTGACAGGGCTGCGATCAAGTGAAACCGTGATGTCAGTGGCGAAAACGTGGGTTGAAAAACCCGCTAACCACAGCGATAAAAATAGAATGAAAAGAGGCATTTGATAGACGAATGAAGTGAAGTGGAATGCAAACCAAGGTTTGCACTCCGAGTAAAATTAGAGAAAATCGCGGATTAACACTTCGGCAATTTGAATACTGTTCAACGCTGCGCCTTTGCGAATGTTGTCCGAAACCACCCACAAATCAATGCCGCGTGGGTGCGAAATATCTTCACGAATTCGGCTGACAAACGTGGCATCTTGTCCGGTTGAATGTGTCACGGCGGTTGCATAACCACCATTTACACGTTCATCAACAACGGTTATTCCTGGTGCATTTTCAAGCAATTTTCGCACTTCGTCAGCCGTGATTTTGTCGCGTGTTTCAATGTGAACCGCTTCGGAATGTCCGTAAAAAACAGGCACACGAACCGCTGTCGCATTCACCAAAATGTTTTTGTCGCCCATGATTTTTTGGGTTTCCCACACCATTTTCATTTCTTCTTTGGTGTAGCCATTTTCCATAAACACGTCGATTTGCGGCAACACGTTAAACGCAATTTGATGTGGATAAACGCTTGGCTCGACTTTTTTAGAATTAAAAATGCCAGCCGTTTGCTGACCTAATTCTTCAATCGCTTCTTTGCCCGTGCCTGAAACCGCTTGATACGTCGCCACGTTAATCCGCGTAATTCCCACCGCGTCATGAATCGGTTTTAATGCCACGAGCATTTGAATCGTCGAACAATTTGGATTCGCAATAATGCCGTGATTTTTATAATCGGCAATCGCTTCAGGATTCACTTCGGGAACGACGAGCGGAATGTCATCGACGTAGCGAAATTGCGAGGTGTTATCAATCACGACGCAACCTGCGGCAGCTGCGATGGGGGCGTAAATTTCTGAAACGGACGCACCTGGTGAGAACAAACCGATTTGTACTTTTGAAAAGTCGAACTTTGCCAAATCTTGCACAACCAGCGTGCCGCCTTTAAATTCAACTCGTTTGCCAGCCGAATTTGCACTTGCCAAAGCGTAGACTTCACCGACTGGGAAATTGCGTTCGGCTAAAATTTCCAGCATCGTTTCACCAACTGCGCCCGTTGCACCAACTACCGCGATGTTATAAGTTTTGCTCATTTTCAAATCCCCATTTTCAACGTATTAACTACCGCATCGCCCATTTCTGAACAACTCACTTTTGTCATGCCTTCGCTGTAAATATCGGCGGTGCGAACACCCGAATCTAACGCGGCATTTACCGCTTTTTCAATGCGTGCGGCTGCGGTTTCATTGTTAAAGGTGTAACGCAACATCATGGCTACCGACAAAATGGTGGCAAGTGGATTTGCAATGTTTTTGCCTGCAATATCAGGCGCAGAACCGTGACTCGGTTCGTACATTCCTTTGCCATTCGCATCGAGCGAAGCCGATGGCAACATACCAATCGAACCCGTTAACATCGACGCGCAATCTGACAATACATCGCCGAATAAATTACTCGTTACCATCACGTCAAACTGTTTTGGCGCACGAACCAACTGCATCGCGGCGTTATCAACGTACATGTGAGAAAGTGCCACGTCAGGATATTCTTTGCCAACTTCCGTCATGATTTCGCGCCAAAATTCGGTGCATTCCAACACGTTCGCTTTATCAACGGAGCATAATTTTTTGTTCCGTTTTTGGGCAATTTTGAACGCGGAATGTCCAATGCGACGGATTTCAGATTCAGTATAAGTTGCGGTATTGAAACCTTGGCGTTCACCGTTTTCTAAAATGCGAATGCCGCGCGGTTGACCGAAATAAATGCCGCCCGTTAATTCACGCACAATCATTAAATCCAAACCCGAAACGATTTCAGGTTTTAAGGTCGAAGCGGCAGCAAGTTGTGGGTATAAAATCGCAGGACGCAAATTTGAAAATAAGCCCAACGTCGAACGCAAACCCAACAAACCTTTTTCAGGACGCACCGAAATATCGAGTGATTCCCATTTATAACCACCGACCGCACCTAATAAAATTGCGTCAGCGGGCGTGACTAAATCAATGGTTTCTTGTGGAAATGGCGTGCCGTAAACGTCATAAGCCGCGCCACCAATTAAACCGTGTTCAAACTCAAAACCTAAATTCATATCAGCGTTGAGAAAATCTAAAACTTTTAACGCTTCGGCAACGATTTCTGTTCCGATTCCGTCACCGGGTAAAACTGCAATTTTTTTTGTCATGTAACTAAAACCTTTTTAAATTGAAATTTGTAATCTGTTTGTTTTATAACGCGACTTGGTAAGCATCGCGCTGCACAAGCTCTTTTAAATAATTATTGATGTACGTTTTATAATTTTTACCGTCGGCTTTCTGTTTAAACCATTCGATAACGTCCGCATCTAATTCAATCGCCTCGTGTTCATTTTGTTCTTTTAGCGCAGCTTGAAAAGCCACTTTGCCTTCCGTTTCGTTTAATTGTTTATCGCCAATACTCCAAACCAAATCCACACGATTAAAATCTGCCTCCGTTAATTCGGGTGCGTCATCTTCGTCAATCCAATCGTCTTCATGGCGCATTGAGTAATTGACTGTATTTTTCGATTTCTCTGTCATTGGCTTTCCTCATGCTGATAATACGACGGGAATGTTCGCGTTGTGTCCAAACGGCAACCACCATTCGTTTGTGTAAAAAACCGACTGTAATCATTCGGTCTTCACCGTAATTTTCGCGGTCATCTTTGAACTCAATTTTAATCGTGTCGCTAAAAACAAATTTTAAATCGGCAAAATTCAAGTCACGTTGAATGATTGTTTTTTGCCGTTTTTGCTCATCCCACGTTAAATTCATTTACCGAAACAACCACGGCGCACGTTTGGCGCGTTCGGTTTCGTAAGCGTGAATTTTATCTGCGTGTTGCAACGTCAAACCAATATCATCTAAACCGTTAAGCAAACGGAATTTACGATTTTCATCAACATCAAACGCAATGGTTTTACCGCTTGGCGTAGAAATCGTTTGCGCGGCTAAATCAATCGTCAACGCATAATCGTCGGTCAATTCTTTGAACAAACCGTCCACAATTTCAGCGTCTAACGCAATCGGCAACAAACCATTTTTGAAACAGTTATTGTAAAAAATATCGGCAAAACTCGGCGCGATAATCGCTCGGAAACCGTAATCTTCTAATGCCCACGGGGCGTGTTCGCGTGACGAACCACAACCGAAGTTTTCGCGGGTCAATAGAATTTGTGCGCTTTTGTATTGCGGTTTATTCAGCACGAAATCGTTGTTAATTGGGCGATTCGTGCAATCCATATCGGGTTGCCCTTGGTCTAAATATCGCCATTCATCGAACAAATAAACGCCAAAACCTGTGCGGCGAATCGATTTTAAAAATTGTTTTGGAATAATCGCGTCGGTATCAACATTGGCGCGGTCGAGTGGCGCGACGATTGACGTTAAAGTGGTAAATGCTCGCATTTTTATTCTCCCGTCCATGAACTGACATCCACAAAATGCCCTGCAATTCCAGCCGCTGCTGCCATTGCGGGACTCACTAAATGCGTTCGTCCGCCGTAGCCTTGCCGTCCTTCAAAATTACGATTCGAGGTTGACGCGCAACGTTCGCCTTCTTCCAAACGGTCTGCATTCATCGCCAAACACATTGAACAACCTGCGTCGCGCCATTCAAAACCTGCATCGATAAAAATTTTGTCTAAGCCTTCGCTTTCGGCTTGTTGTTTGATTAAACCAGAACCCGGAACAATCAACGCTAATTTCACATTTGGCGCGACTTTTTTACCTTCAACGACAATTGCCGCCGCGCGTAAATCTTCAATACGCGAATTCGTGCAAGAACCAATAAATACTTTATCGATTTGAATCTCGGTGATTTTTTGACCTGCTTGCAAACCCATGTAATCCAACGCGCGTTGCATACTTTGGGCTTTCACCGCGTCGGATTCGTCGGCAGGATTCGGTACAACGTCATCAACTGAAACGACTAATTCTGGCGACGTTCCCCAAGTGACTTGCGGTTTGATTTTTGTGGCATCGAGGTTGATGACTTTGTCGAAAACCGCATCTTCATCCGAATGCAGATTTTGCCAAGCACGTTCGGCAAGAATTAAATCGTCGCCTTTGGGAGAAAGTGGACGGTTGCGGTAATAATCAATGGTGATTTCATCCACCGCAACTAAACCAGCGCGTGCGCCTGCTTCGATTGCCATGTTACAAACGGTCATACGTCCTTCCATCGATAACGCACGGATCGCCGAACCACCAAATTCAATCGTGAAACCGTTGCCGCCTGCCGTTCCGATGGTGCCGATAATTGAAAGCACAATATCTTTCGCCGTCACGCCTTTGCCGACTTCGCCATCGACTGAAATCAGCAAATTTTTGGCTTTTTTCTGAACTAAACATTGTGTGGCGAGCGTGTGTTCAACTTCCGAAGTGCCAATACCAAACGCTAACGCGCCAGACGCACCGTGCGTCGATGTGTGCGAATCACCGCAAACCACCGTCATTCCTGGCAAGGTTGCACCTTGTTCGGGGCCAATTACATGGACAATGCCTTGACGAATATCGTTCATACCAAATTCAGTAATCCCAAATTCAGCGCAATTTTTATCCAGTGTTTCCACTTGCAAACGCGAAACTGGATCAGCAATGCCTTGGTCACGGTGATTAGTTGGGACGTTGTGATCTGCCACCGCTAAGTTTCGCGCCATATTCCACGGTTTTCTGCCCGCTAATCGCAAACCGTCAAACGCTTGCGGTGAAGTCACTTCATGAACTAAATGTCGATCGATATAAATTAGGCACGAACCATCGTCTTCCGTATGAACAACGTGGTCTTCCCAAAGTTTATCGTATAACGTTTTGCCTGCCATTTGCCTATCCTAAAATGGCGAAGATTTTCGCGGTAATTTCCTCAACACTGCCAACGCCTTCAATCGACGCAAATTTTACGTTTTGTTCAGGTGCCGAATAATAAGCGACTAACGGCTTGGTTTGTTCATGATAAACCGCCAAACGATTTCGCACGGTTTCTTCTTTGTCGTCAGCGCGTTGAATTAACGGTTCACCCGTTTCATCGTCAACGCCTTCGACTTTCGGCGGATTATATTCAATGTGATAACTGCGCCCAGAAATTAAATGCACTCTGCGCCCCGCCATGCGATTCACAATTTGTTCATCCGCGACATCAATTTCAATCACCGTATCAATCACTACGCCCATGTTTTTCAAGCCTTCCGCTTGTACAATCGTGCGCGGGAAACCGTCCAACAAAAAACCATTCGCGCAATCGTCCATCGCAATGCGTTCTTTAATCAAACCCAAAATAATGTCGTCAGACACTAAACCGCCCGCGTCCATGACTGTTTTGGCTTCCACACCGAGCGGCGTGCCTTCGCGGACTGCCGCGCGTAACATATCGCCCGTTGAAATTTGGGGAATCGCGTATTTTTCGATAATAAATTGTGCTTGTGTGCCTTTACCCGAACCCGGGCAGCCTAACAAAATGATGTGCATGAATGACTCCAACGTCTCGTTTTAAAAATGGAATGAAATAAAAAATAGTGACGTATTTTATCGCATAATCCCGCTAAACTCTTGTTTAAAATCGTTTTGAATTCGAGTTTTGATGTTCTGGATGCTTAAAGCAAATCCCTCTTTAAAAATGGGGACAAGACGGAGATTGGCTTAATCCAAAACCTGTGGCGGAATCGGAAACAACAATCGAAATGTCGTGCCGTGATTCGGTTCGGTCTGAACAGAATCAATCAAAATATGCCCGCTGCAATGATGCACGATGCCGCTCACCGCCGATAAACCTAATCCCGTACCTGCGCCTTGTTCTTTGGTGGTGAAAAAAGGATCAAAAATTTTGTTTATAATTTTAGGCGTGATTCCCGTACCATTATCTGCCACGTTTATTTCAATAAAATTGCCGGTTATTTTATCGCCGCACGCGACACAAAAATCCTTCACATTCAGCCTTTTCTGCAATGAAAAAATGATAATTCCGCCGCGCAATTTCATCGCGTCTCGCGCATTCACCACTAAATTCATTAGGACTTGATGCAGTTCCACGACATCCACCTCGATGCGCGTATCGCAATTATTTCGATAATCACAATTGATACAATCGCCTTCATTGATGAGGCACCTGTTTATAAATTCCATTTTGATTTGACTGGTCAACAACGGATGCAGCATTTGTAACGCTTCGTCAATGACTTGTTGTGCAGGTATCACGCGCATTTTTTCTTTGGACGTTTCTTTACGGCAATACGTCAGCATCTTCTGAATTAACGACACCGCCCGATGACCCGCTAAATCGATTTGGTTGAGGTTATTTTCCAACTCCGCGCGTAACAGACTATCCGTTATCATATTAGAAACATCGTAATTCATTTCGTTGTAACCCAATATACACGACAAGATATTATTGAAATCGTGTGCCACGCCCGAAGTCAGCCGCCCAATCATTTCTAATTTTTGCATGTGGTTCACTTGAGAACGCAACGCCTCTTTTGCCGTGTAGACTTCTTCGAGTTCGTGGGCTCGCGCTTCTTTTTCACGGTTTTGGAAAGCTAATTCGACATTGGCAACAAGAAGTTCAGCCGCTCGCGCTTCTTTTTCAATATTTTGTTTATGCAGCTCCTCGTTTAGTGCAATAAACTCTTGATTGATAGAAAAAAGTTTCTCGTTAGCTTCCCTCAGACTGGCGAGATGTTCGGCTTTTTCAACATTCCTTCGCGCGAATTCGCTCATCGTCTCCAAATCGTCAGCCAGTTTTTGCTTTTCACCCGTTTCTGCATCTAGCTTTTCATTCAACTTCCTCAATTTCAGTGCTTGTTTTTCTTGTTCGATATGTTCTAAAGCCAACAGGGAACCGGTTTCTTGCAAGAGCTTTATCTGATTTTTCAGCTCTTCATTCGCTTGATACAATTCCGCTTGATGCAACAAAAGACTTTGTTTGTGTGCCTCAATTTTGTTTTTGTTTTTTATGGCGTTTGCCGAAAATGTCCGAATACGGATTGTTGATTCAAGCATCGCTATTTTCATGCCGATGAGCTGGCTCGACAGCGTCAATAATTCAAGCGTTTCGTCGCTAAACTTTTGCCAACTGTGACCTAATTCCACTACGCCGATGAGCGAACTGTTGTGAAAAATCGGCACGACCATTATTTGATTGGCGTAAACGTTACCGATTTTCACGGTGCAATGATTGTCGCCGGTATGCGTGATGGAAATCGGTTTTTTTTCTAATACCGCGCCTTGAATTAAATCGTCGCCCAATAAGAATTCCGCCGTTATTTTTTCGCTCGCGCCCATGTTGTAAAAATTCGACAACTCTAACCGCTGCGCCTCTTCATTCCACAAAAAAAACGCGCCCACTTCAGCGTGGGTATAAATCGCTAAATCAACAATCATCTGATTTGTGAACGCCACCACCGAGGCGAAATCTTGATCGCATTTCTCTAATAACGCGGTCAATCCCGTTAACACAAAATGGTTTGACGATATTGCTGCTGGATTCGGCTGCACCTTAACCGCAGGTGTTTTTTTTTCACCGTGTAAAACCAAATTTTTCGTTAATTTTAAATTTTCTGTTTGCATGGAAAACACCCTTTTTGAGTTATGAAAAATCTGTAAAAAATTTGCCCCTAAAAAAACACGCTTTTTGTCAGCAGCCCTATTTTGTACACTAAAAAAAAATTTAGCAACTTTAAGCTCATAGTTAAAAATTCCAATTCTCAAAATAGGCAATCGTTTAGAATGCCTTATTATTTTTAACTGACCGTGCGAAATTCCCCACCCAGAGCTGATAGGCTTGGGTGGGGATGGATAGCACTCCTTCGGCGAAGCTATGTTTTGATTTTTTGTATTCGTATTGTAAAATCTCCTCGTACTTGCATTTGTGGTCATCGAAAGCCAAGAGGCTATATATAAATGCGTAAAAAGTAAACTCATTTGCAATCCAAACAAACAGTATTGGATTGTGTAATCCTATTTGAGGCGGCGGGTTCTGTCGTGACTGTAAAGCGTTCCCCATCTTCTAAACGGGTCAAAGCTCGTGGAGATGCGAAAGGAGCTGATATTCTCAGTTCGGGTCAGTCGAAGCCACCACTAGAACGCGATAGCGTTTAGTGGTTGGTAGTTCACACTAACCGATTGGCGAGTATTTATGAAAGAACAATTTGATGTCGTAATCGTAGGCGGCGGCATGGTGGGCGCGGCGGTAGCGTGTAGTTTGGGAGGCAGTAATTTAAAAATCGCCGTGATTGAAAACGAATTTCCCCACGAATTTTCCCCCGACCAATCGCACGATTTGCGCGTGTCGGCGTTAAGCATTGCGTCAAAAACCATTTTAGAAATGATTGGCGCGTGGCACGGTGTGGAAAATCGGCGCGTTTGTCCATTCAAACGAATGCGCGTGTGGGAAACGGTGGGCGATACGGAATTTTGCAGCGACGATATTGGGCGCAGTGAATTGGGTTACATTGTCGAAAATCGCGTCACGCAATTGGCGTTATTGGAGCGGCTGCAAACCTTTGAAAATATCGAATTGATTTGTCCGGCGCGAATCGACACGTTGAATTATTCCAATCAACAAGACAGTGAATTGATTTTAACCAACGGGCGAATGTTGACCACAAAATTGTTGGTGGCAGCGGATGGCGCACAATCGAAAATACGCCACGGCGTGGGGCTGGGCGTAACGAGTTGGGATTATGAACAACACGCACTGGTGATTTACATCGAAACGGCGCAACCGCAACAAGATATAACGTGGCAACGTTTTGTCGCGTCGGGGCCGCAAGCGTTTTTACCATTGACGGGCAATTTTGGGTCGATTGTTTGGTATAACTCACCCGATGAAGTGAAACGTTTGCAAGCGGTGTCGCTGGACGATTTAAAAGCGGAATTGATGGCAACCTTTCCCGAAGAATTGGGCGAAGTCACGCGGGTGATTGCGGTCACAAGTTTTCCACTGAAACGCCAACACGCACAACATTATGTGAAACACGGCGTAGCGTTAGTCGGCGATGCGGCGCACACAATTAACCCGCTTGCTGGTCAAGGCGTGAATATCGGGCTACTCGATGCGGCGGCGTTGGCAGAAGTGATTTTAGAAGCCACCCAACAAGGGCGTTCGATTTCGGATGTGAGCGTGTTGAAACGTTACGAAAAAATGCGCCGCACCGAAAATTTGAAAATGATGACGGTGATGGATGTATTTTATCAGGCGTTCAGCAACGAATTTTTGCCGCTGAAATTCTTACGCAATTTGGGTTTAGGATTAGCCGAACGAGTGAAACCGTTAAAAAATAAAGTGATGCGTGGCGCGATGGGTTTGGATGGCGCGTTGCCAAAATTGGCGCGAGGCGAAAAATTAGTATGAAGCAAATTTCAGAAACCAAAAAATGGTTAGAAACCGTGGTGATTGCTCACAACATTTGCCCGTTTGCCGAACGGGTTTTTAAAAATAACGGCATTCGGTTTGCGGTTGAAACGGCAACGGAAATCGAAACGTGTTTGTTAAATTTGATTCTCGAATGTGAACGTTTGGACACGGACGAAAGCATCGAAACCACGTTATTGATTTATGCGAATACGTTTGTGGATTTTGAGGCGTATTTGGATTTTCTGGAACTCGCGCAAGGTTTGTTGGAAGTGCAAAATTACGAAGGCGTTTATCAGTTGGCGAGTTTTCACCCGAATTATTGTTTTGAAGGTTCGGCAGAAAACGACGCGGCAAATTACACCAATCGGTCGCCGTATCCGATGTTGCATTTATTGCGTGAAAGTAGCCTGGAACGGGCGTTGGCGAATTATAAAAATCCTGAAAAAATTCCCGACAATAACGTTAAATTAACCCGCGAATTGGGTTTGGAAAAAATGAAACAAACGCTGGCGGCTTGCTATGAATGAATGTGAAAAAGAAAAAGTGAATTTAGAAACGGCGAAAATTTATTGGTCTGAACTACAACGCTTTTTTGCGAAAGGTGAAGCGGTTTGGATTTCAAACGAGTTGGATTTGGTCGAAGTCGGCTATCAGTTTTCGTTGGATAATAAAGCGGATATTCAAAATTGGTTGGAACAAAAACAGCTCGATTTAGTCGCTGATGAACAGGCGTTACGCTGGTTTGAAACGAATGCGGAATTGTGGGCGGTGGTGGTCAAACCGTGGATTTTAGTTCAGGAGTGAAAAAATCGGCATGAATGAAATTAACGCGCTGATTCTTCAATACGGAGAGTGGTTTTATTTGCTGACGTTTGTTTGGGCGGCGTTAGAAGGCGAAACGTTTTTGCTTTTTGCGGGCTTTGCGGCGCAGCGGGGTTATTTAAACATTGAACTTTTATGTGCGGCGGCGTGGCTCGGCAGTTTGTGTGGCGACCAAATCTTTTTTTGGTTGGGGCGTTGTTTTGGTACGCGAATTTTAACGCGCTTTCCCGCACTAAATGCCAAAATTGAGCGTGTGACCGGCTGGTTAGCGCGTTATGCGATTGTGTTTATTTTGTCATATCGTTTTATGTACGGCGTGCGAAATGTCAGCAGCATCGCCATTGGTATGAGTCGATTACGCTGGCAAACTTTCGCTTTTTGGAATGCGATTGCCGCACTGATTTGGGCAATGGCGTTTTCGGGATTTGGGTATTTTTTCGGGGATATGGTGGCGCGTTTGCCGCAGACTGAAATTACGTCGGATGTTCAACAAACGATGTTGGCGATATTGGGATTATTTGCGTTGCTTTTTATTCTGCGGCAGATTGTGGTGCGATTGCAAAAACGGTTTTGGTAAAGGTTCAAGATACAAAACTTGAACCGATACTTTTTTCTTAACTTTCGTTAACTGCATCCCATAATAGTGTTATGAGCGGGTGTATCTACCAATGCGAAGCTATAAAACCGCTCCGCTCTTTGTTTGCTGGCAAAGGGCTTGGTTTTCGCCAGAAGGAACAGTGCCAGCAAGTGCATTTTATACTGGATTTTCACTGAAAACAACGCATTAAGATTATTAACAAATATTAGAAAATATCAGCGTTTTGGATACTATGACGCAACCTTTGAACCTAAATTTAACGACTTCGGCTGCGTGAACCTTGCGTTTTAGGACGCGCATTGGGAGCTTGATTTCTGGCGACGTAACCTTTTTTATCGGACGGTTTCGTGTGGCGTAAATCTTTCTTCGCGCCTTCTTTCGTTACCACTTTTTTCGGCATATCGGCGACTTTCAACGATACGGCTTCGTAACCTGTGTCAGCGATTTGCGGCAAATGACGCTTCAACAATTTTTCAATTTCAAACAACAATTGCGATTCTTCCGGCGACACCAACGAAATCGCCGCGCCACTTGAACCCGCGCGTCCGGTACGACCGATACGGTGAATATAATCTTCTGGCACTTGCGGCAAATCGTAATTCACAACGTGCGGCAATGCGTCAATATCCAAACCACGCGCCGCAATATCCGTTGCCACTAATACCGACACTTTGCCGTTTTTGAAAAAATCCAACGCTTTGGTGCGTGCGCCTTGGGTTTTATCGCCGTGCAACGCCGCTGAACGAATGCCGTCCATCGTTAATTGTTTTTCTAATCTATCCGCGCCGTGTTTGGTACGAACAAACACTAAAACTTGTTGCCAATTATTACTGCCAATCAGATACGACAACAACGCGCGTTTGTTTTCTCTTGCGATGCCATAAACCAATTCTGAAATGTTTTCGGACGTGATATTCGGCTTGGCGACTTCCACAGAAACAGGATTTTGCAACAATTGCGCCGCAAGGGCTTTAATTTCTGTTGAATAGGTCGCTGAAAATAACAGCGTTTGACGTTGTTTCGGCAAATTGCCACAAATGCGTTTAATGTCTGGCAAAAAGCCCATGTCCAACATTCTGTCCGCTTCGTCGAGTACCAACATTTCCACATTGTTCAAATTGATGTGGCGTTCGTGCATGTGATCGCACAACCGTCCGGTGGTCGCTACCACAATATCACAACCGCGTTGCAATTGGCGAATTTGCATATTGATACTCGCGCCGCCGATAATCACTTCGGTGACGAGCGGTAAATGTGCGCCGTAGGTTTTAATGCTTTCAAACACTTGCGCGGCGAGTTCGCGAGTTGGCACGATAACTAATGCCCGAATACGACGCGGTTTTTGATGCGGATCGTGGTTTTCCATCAATCGTTGCAATAATGGCAACGTAAATCCAGCGGTTTTACCCGTCCCCGTTTGTGCGCCCGCCAAAACATCTTTGCCCGCGAGAATGTGGGGAATGGCTTGTTTTTGGACGGGCGTTGGCGTGGTGTAACCTTGGGTGCTGATGGCTTTCAGTAATTCTTCGTTTAAGCCGAGTGCTGTAAAACTCATGTAAAATCTCTTGTGATGGTAATGAAATGAATGGCGGTAATATAACACAAGGCTCGCAGGCGATTTAGGTTAAAATTCGCTACACCACTTCATCACCATCAAAGTTATGAGGATAATTAAAAAATACAATTCGTTAATATAAATGGAATGTTTTCGGTGCTTTGCTTCGCCCGTTGATTATTGTGTGACGGGTGCATAAACCGAACAGTGCAACGATGTTTTCCACCGCTAATTTCAACAAAATAAGGCAACGCTCTATCTAAACTCACGATGAGCAATTGATTCGACAAAGTCGTGTCCAAAGTAATTTGAAAAAATCCTGCCGGTGCAATTTCTTCCGTTGTCGTATGACTGTTGCGAATAAAGCTCAAAATCAAATCAATCGCCACACCAATATCCGAAAATGGGCGACACCACTGATTTAAATCTTGAAAACACGTTTCATCTTCTTGCGCTAACCAATAATGAAATTCAGGTAAATCAAACGAACACGTTCCACCTGGAATCGTGCTACGTTGCGCGATACTTTGAAACAAGTCACTGTCCATAATGTGATTGCCAATTTTCCCTGTCGTAGCATACAATTTTTGGCTAATTCCGCTCAATTGCATCAACAAGTTTTGTATTTTTTGCGTATCAATATCGTGTTTAGCATTCGTCGCAATTTTGTTTAAAACGTTCGTGTGTCGATCTAATTCTTTTAGAATTTCAGATTTTAAATCGTTGCGTTTAAAAATCGCGATAATATCAAGCAATATGCTGATTGCCGCCCGTTTATCAGCCGTCGTGGCAAGGTATAAATGGTGATTAAATTGGTGGAGAAGTTGTTCAAGGCGAATAAAAACGCGAATGCGTTCGTTAAGCGGAAATTCGTAACTAATGGGGGTGTTCACAACGGTAGCGTGTCCTAGAAATGGCTTAATGAAAGGTAGAAATTGTGCAGTTTTTTAACCTGTTCTGCAAGTGCCAGATTATTGTTTGAATTATCCAAAATATCATGCGCGTGCAATTTTCTAAAATCGGCCGAAACTTGCGTCGTAATAATCGCTTGAATGCGTTCAATCGTCAAATTATCCCGCTGCCTCACTCGTTCGAGTTGTGTTCCCACGTCACAATCCACCACTAAAATACGATTTACCCACTTTTCCGCGTGCGTTTCAAATAATAATGGAATGCTAATAATGCAATAATCGGCGGTGACGGCGTGTAACTGATGTGAAATTTCTTGAAAAATGCGGGGATGTAAAATTTTTTCTAATTCTGTTTTCGCGGTGGAATTTGTAAAAATAAGGGTTTTTAACGCAACACGATTTAATTCGCCGTTCGGGTGCAACATTTCCGCACCAAATGTCTGTGCAATTTCTTCTAACGCAGGTTGATGACGCGCCACTAAACGATGTGAAATTTCATCGGCATCAATAATTGGCACGCCAAAATCGGCAAACAAACGAGAAACCGTTGATTTTCCGCAACCAATTCCGCCCGTCAATCCGATTTTTAACATTTATTTATAAATAATGTTTTGAAGTACGCTGGTGTTATGTTTGACCAAATCACGCAAAAAACGGGTGAATTCGATTTGATAAAGTTGTTCCAACACAATGGCGCGGGTGCGTAAATCTCTTAAAGCGTAAGTCGGTGTTCCGCTGTTGAATGCTAATCCAATAATATTTCCGCGTCCTGTGACGGGGACAAATAACAATTTCCAATTAAATAATCGTCCTAACCACAATGCGATTTGCTGAAATTGTGGACGACTGACACCGCCCCAGCAGTTAATGACCAGCATTCCATCTTTTTTCAATAATTTTTGGCAATTTTCAAAAAATATCGCCTTGCAAATCGCATCCGCCATTCCGGTGGCATCAAACGCATCCACCATAATCAAACTGTACAAGGCTCTTTCGCTATCCAGCCGTTTACGAACGTATTCCCCACCATCATCGACCACGATTTTTAAGCGTGAATCCAACGGCAAGCCAAAATGACTTCGGGCAATTTTAACCACGCTTTTTCGATATTCCACCGCTTTAATTTGACAATCGGGGAATTGATGCAATAAATACTTCGCAATCGAACCGCCCCCTAAACCAATCAACAGTGCGTCATCGTTCAAGGTTTCTTTGAATAACAGCCAGCTGGACATCGTGCGGGCATATTCCAAATAAAGTTGGTTCGGGTCGCTCAACAACATCGAACTTTGACGCGGAATGGAACCAAAATGCAACGAACGTACGCCGTCGTCTGCATCAATGACTTCAATCGCGCCATCATCATAATCTTGATGAATCAACACACCGTCGTATTTGTGCAGGTTTTGCGGATTAAAAAGTCGCTTAAATTTTTTATCTTGCGTGTTTAGCATCATTTTCGTTTATAGCAGACTATTGAGATATAACGCTTTTTTCGCCATCACTTCATCCGTATCAATATAACGCGCAGCAATCGCTTGGAATTCATCTTGTAATTCAAGAAAAGCATTCACCATGTCGGGATCAAAATGATGACCTTTGCCATCTTTAATAATTTGCACGGCTTGGGCGTGCGACATTCCCTCTTTATAAACTCGCCGACTAATTAGCGCGTCGTACACATCCGCCACCGCCATTAACCGTGCAGAAATGGGAATATTATCGCCAGACAAACCTTGCGGATAACCTGAACCGTCCCACTTTTCTTGATGACAGTAAGCAATTTCTTTGGCGTATTTGAGAAAAGGAACATCAATCCCTAATTCGTGTTCGGCTTGAAGAATCGCGTCGCGACCTAATGCAGGGTGTGCTTTCATTATCTCAAATTCTTCGGGTTCAAATTTACCTGGTTTGAGCAAAATTTTATCTGGAATGCCCACTTTGCCAATATCGTGCAGCGGCGCAGATTTGAACAGTATTTCAATTATTTTGTTGTCATCCAGAAAATGCGAAAAGCGCGGATGAAATCGCAACTTTTCTGCTAACAATTTAACGTAATGTTGTGTTCGGCGAATATGGTTGCCCGTATCGTTGTCGCGTGTTTCCGCTAAAGATGCCATCGCATGAATGGTCACATCTTGAATGGCCATAATTTCGGCGGTGCGCTTCGCCACTTCTAATTCCAAAAAACTATTTTGATTGCGCAAAAACATCTGCATTTTTTCCATGTCGAGATGTGTTTTAACGCGAGCCAAAACCACCTGCAACGTAATCGGTTTCGTAATGTAATCGACCGCGCCTAATTCAAACCCTTTCGTTTCATGATTCGCATCGGATTTAGACGTTAAAAAAATCACCGGAATGTCTTTTGTTTTGTCATTCGCTTTTAAACGTTGACACACTTCATAACCGTCCATTTCAGGCATCATAATATCCAGTAAAATCAAATCTGGCGGAAATTCCGATTCCACTATTTTGAGTGCTTTCTCACCGCTATTAGCCACTTTTACTTTATAAAATTTCTTGAGTAACGTACTAATAAGCATGAGATTATCAGGCGTATCATCGACCACTAAAATGGTGGCTTTTTCTGCGGAATATACGGTTTCATTCATTGTTTTTTACCTCTCGCATTTATTATCGGGCTTAACAACTGCAACGCCTCTTCAAAATCAAATTGTCGAATGGCATTGTCTACATTGGAAAATATATCTGCATCGAGTGTCGATTGTAATAAAGCAAAATTCGCTTCAAAAAAATCGGCGGCTTCACTATCATCATCCGTCAGTAATTTTTGGAGTTGGTTTAACACTTTGGTTGTTGTTGACGCTTCAACCGATGAAACGGCTTCATAAAAAACGGGGGGGACAGCTACTTTAAGAGCTGCAATCATCAAGGCTTGAACATTTTCAAACTTCCCAAGTTTAACGTCAATGACTTCGCGAACCTCTTTGTCACTAAGCATTTTTTCAATTTCACCCGCCATCTTTTCTAAATCGGACGCGCCGATATTAGCATTCACACTTTTTGAAGAATGAGCAATACGTTCCGCCGAGGCGAAATCACCTAAATTCAATGCCTCACGAAGTTCCATCGGTGTGTTTTCTTGATTAAGAATATATTTTCGTAGCAAATTCAAATAAAGCAATTTTTTACCTACTACCCGTTTTAAACCCAGTTCCACATCCAAACCATCAATCACCGGTAAATGCTGTTTTTGGGAATCTGTCACATTATCGGCTATTTCAAGTGGCGCGACCACGGATGGATGTTTAGGTTTTATCCATTTTAACAAGGCGTTAAATAATTCATCGGGATCAATCGGTTTAGCAATGTGGTCATTCATGCCTGCGGCGATGCACTTTTCTCTGTCCTGTTGCATGGCATTAGCGGTCATCGCTACAATCGGCAAATCTTTGAATCGTGCGTCTTTGCGAATTTCAATGGTCGCGGCTACGCCGTCCATCACGGGCATTTGCATATCCATCAACACAATATCGTAATGATTTTTGAGAATTTTTTCTATGCTTTCTACACCGTTGTTAGCCACATCAATCGTAAAATGCCCTTCTTCTAAAATACCCATTGCGACTTCTTGATTGAGTTCGTTATCTTCCACAATCAGAATTGACGCGCCTTGAATTGTCATCAGTTCGGAAATGATATTTGACGTATTTTGAATCGATGGGTCAACCAACAACTTAACCAACCGAGGTTTTTCATTCAATACATTCATCACGGTGTTAAACAATAAAGATGAATTCACCGGTTTTGTTAAAAAATACTCTAATCCGGCTTCTCGCGCTTCTTGACGGACTTCTTCCGTACCATACGCCGTAATCATCACAAGGCGTGGCGCGTTTTGCAATGGCAGTTGATGAATCGCGACGGCGGTTTCGATACCATTCATTTCAGGCATTCGCCAATCTAAGAAAACAATTTCATAAGGATTATTTGATTCGTCCGCCTTTTTTATATAGGTTAGTGCATCCCCGCCATTCGGGGCTTGTTCAACTTTAAATGCCATGCTCGATAACATACTATGCAACACTTCCCGCGCCATCTCATTATCGTCTACCAATAACACATGACAACCGTTCAAATCTTGTGAAAGTATCCGTGCTTTCGTTTTGTGAGAGGATTTACCCAATCGAGCCGTGAACCAAAAATTACTGCCTTTGCCGACTTCACTTTCAACGCCCACTTCTCCGCCCATTAAATTGGCGAGTTGTTTTGAAATGGCTAATCCCAAACCGGTTCCGCCATATTTACGACTGGTTGACGAATCGGCTTGTTGAAATGATTGGAATAATTTAGCTTTTACTTCTTCTGTCATACCAATGCCGGTGTCGCGCACACTAAAATTCAATAATACGTCAGCTTCGGTTTCTTCGACGATGGTTACAAAAATAACAATGCCGCCTTTTTCAGTAAATTTAAGGGCATTATTAGCATAATTGGTCAGAATTTGCCCTAATCGCAATGAATCGCCAATTAAGTATTTTGGTACATTTGGCGCGATATTAAAGATAAGTTCTAAACCTTTACCATTGGTTTTTTCAACCACTAAGTTAGTAACCGTTTCCAATACACTGTTTATTTCAAAATCAATCGATTCGATATTGAGTTGTCCCGCTTCATTTTTAGAAAAGTCTAAAATGTCATTGATGATTCCCAACAAATACTGCCCAGAGTTGTGAATTTTTTTGACGTAATCCCGTTGTTTTGGCGTTAAATCGGTTTTTAATACCAGATACGATATGCCAATAACCGCGTTCATCGGCGTACGAATTTCATGACTCATATTTGACAAAAAGTCTGACTTGATTCGAGTCGCATTTTCAGCGACTTCTTTGGCTTGGCGAATTTCATCAGCGATTTGTTTTGCTACCGTAATATCACGCACGGCGACAAAGACACACTCACCTTGACCACAAGAATTTTGTAAATGACTTAACGCAATTTCAATTGGGAATTCGCTTCCATCTTTGCGTATTCCGGTTACATCAGATTCAAAAATGTCAAAAATGACAGTAAAAATACTTTTACTTAACAAATCATTCATCATTTTTAAGTTTAATTCATTGGCACTATAACCAAAGATATTTTCGGCTTTGGGATTACACAAAATAATGATGCCGCTCTCATTAACTACCAGCATCGCCTCCGGTGCAGATTTTATAATTTCACGATACCACGCTTCCGTTTCGACAAGTTCGGCTTGTTGCAATTCTAAAGCAACGGTTTGATCTTCAAGTTTCGAGGCTTGCTCTTTCATTCGATGCGCTAACTCTTGCGTTTCGGTCAGTAATTTTTTAGAAACGGAAATATCCATGACTGACACACACGCGCCCGCACCACGTCCACCTAAATCGGGTAAGTGACTCAACCCAATTTCAATGGGGAATTCTCTCCCATTTTTCCGAACGCCTTTCAAATCTGCCGCTTCACCCACCACGTTAAAATTCTCGATCCCGATAAATTTTGAACGCATCGCAGAATCCTTAGCACGAATACTTAACGGCACCAGCAAACTGAGATTTTTCCATTGCAATTCGCCAGCCGCGTAACCGAACATTTTTTCAGTATTTGAATTACAAAGAATAATTTCTCCCGCTTGATTCGCAACCAATATCGCGACGGGAGCGGATTGAATAATGTCACGATACCACACCTCTGTTTCTAGGAGTTTGCCTTGCTGTATTTCTAATTCATCGGTTTGCTCTTCAAGTTTAGCCGCTTGTATTTCCATTCGATGCGCTAACTCTTGTGTTTCAGTCAGTAATTTTTTAAAAGCTGTAATATCACGAATCGCCGCGCACGCACACAATCCCCTGCCGCCTAAATCGGGTAAACGACTTAAAGCAATATCAATCGAAAATGTGCTACCATCTTTGCGAATACCGCATAAATTTAGCACCTCAGCACCTATTGCGAGGGTACTATCTTTTTCGGTCATAAATTTGGCACGCAAGGCAGGATGATGATCGCGCATTTCACGCGGCACCAGTTCATCAACCATTTTCCAATGCAATTCGCCTGAATCGTAACCAAAAATTTCTTCTGCTTTGGGATTACATAAAATAATTTCACCCTTTTCATTCACCACCAACATCGCATCGGGCGCAGATTCTACAATACCTCTAAACCACGCTTCCGTGTCTTTGAGTTCGAGCTGTTGTATTTCCATTTCAATGGTTTGTTCTTCAAGTTGTGCGGTCTGTTCTTCCATTCGATGCACTAAATCTTGAGTCTCTTGTAGTAAATTTTTAGCCTTATCGTTGCGTTCAATAATGCTCATATTCAGGGACAATATAAGTATCAGTGCATCAAGTAACGATTTTTCAGTTTCACTCAAGGATTGAAAAGCCGCAATTTCCAATACACCAATCACACGGTTTAAATGCAAAATAGGCAGCACTTCAATCACTTTCGGTACGGATTCTCCCAAGCCGGAATTGATTTTAACGTAATCGGCGGGTGGATGGGTGAGCGTAATGGGTTTCTTTTCCCGCGCACATTGACCGACTAAACCTTCACCGATAGCAAAAATGTGATTCAAATTTTTACGTTCACGATAACCATAACTGCCTAACAAATGTAATTGATTATTCAAATGAATATAAAACACACTGTGACCGATATTCAACAAAGGACAGGCGATAGACATAAATTTTTGTGACAGCTCGGGAAATGTTTCAGCTTGCTGCAATTCCGCCGAAATTTCAGCAACGTGTTCTTTAATCCAGCGTTGCGCCTCCATATTTTGACAAACATGTTGCAGAATTTTAAGCGCGGCAGCCATTTTTCCCATTTCATTCGGATAATTCAAATACGGAATTTCAATATCCAAATCACCATTTGCCAGACTTTCAATGGATTCTTGTAATTTTTGAATCGGACGACCAATCGCTTTGCCTGTCATGATACCAACGCTAATGCCTACGAATAATCCACATAACATCAATGTCAGTAAAATGAGCTGACCGTCTCTACCCATTTTTTTAAGTTCTTCGGCTTTTTTCTGCGCTCGATTTTCTTGATTGTGAGAAAGCTCAATCAACAGATTATCAACGGCATTCACCACTTCCATATAACTGTCGGACGATACATAATTCGTGGCTTTACTTTGTGGTATCGATTCATTTTTTTGCACCAATGCAATCACTTTATTTACGTTGGTTTTATACTGTAAAAATTTTTCATCGAATTGCGTTAACAGTCGTTTATTTTTATCGATAGAAACACGTTTACGCACTTCGGCGATGTCTAATTCCACATTCGCGATCGATTTCTCAATCGCCAAAATTGCCGATTCTTGTCCAGCAAAATCGTCCGTTAATAGCAGTGCTTGATGCATATTTCTGCCTATGAGAATAAGGTTGATGTTCGCTTCTTTGAGATGCGAAATACCCAATAATTCTTCTTCATAAATAGTTTGCGTTTTTTGGCTAATGACTTTGAGGCTGTTCATGGCATTGAAACCAATCAGCAACATAATCACTAAGCTAATACCAAAATTGATAAATAGTTTGGTGCTGAGTTTTCTTTTTTCGAGTGCAACGCTCAATAATTTCATTTTGACTTATGTTTTACCGTGTAATTACGCAAAAAATTAAAAGGGAGATGGCTGATAAAGCAAAAAAATGATATTAGATATTTGCTTTCGATTCAATAATGCCACCACCCAAACAGACATCGCCTTGATAAAAAACGACCGATTGTCCTTCGGTAATGGCGCGTTGTTGTTGGGAAAATAGGACTTCCACACGTCCATTTTCCAACGGGTTGATCACACAATCTTGGTCTTCTTGACGATAACGGGTTTTGGCTTTGCAGTTTAGTGATTCCGTGAGCGGACGATTGCTGCACCAATCCAACTGACTGGCGATTAGTGAATTGTGCAACATCAACGGATGATAATGACCTTGCCCAACGATTAACACGTTATTCAAAACATCTTTATCCAACACATACCACGCTTCATCGGGCGCATTTTTCACACCGCCGATTCCTAAACCTTGACGCTGCCCCAACGTGTAATACATCAGTCCGTTATGTTTCGCGATAAATTGACCTTCGGGCGTTCGCATTTCACCTGGTTGTGTGGGTAAATAACGTTTCAAAAAATCGCTAAATTTACGTTCGCCAATAAAACAAATTCCCGTGCTGTCTTTCTTTTTCGCATTGGTAAAGCCCGCGCGTTCAGCCATTGCGCGAATTTCAGGTTTATGCAAATGCCCGATTGGAAACAATGTGCGCGATAACGGTTTTTGTCCGAGTGTGTATAAAAAATAACTTTGCTCTTTGTTGGGGTCCAATCCTTTGAGCAATTGAAATTCGCCATTTTTTTCTGTAACCCGCGCATAATGCCCCGTCGCAATAAAATCTGCGCCTAAATCGTCAATCGCGTAATGCAAAAAGGCTTTAAATTTAACGTGTTTATTGCACAAAATATCGGGATTTGGCGTGCGAGCGGCTTTGAATTCGGACAAAAAAACCTCGAAAACTTCATCCCAGTATTCAGCGGCAAAATTCGCGGTTTTTAATTCGATGCCGAGCGTGTCGCACACTTGTTGCGCGTCGGCTAAATCTTGCATTGCGGTGCAGTATTCCGTGCCGTCGTCTTCTTCCCAATTTTTCATAAACAAGCCGGTGACGTGATGACCTTGTTCCAGCAATAATAACGCGGTGACAGAGGAATCAACGCCGCCGGACATACCGACGATAATGTTTTTAGGCATAATCCAGAAATGATTGTAAAAGTGACAGTGGGTAACGATGACCGTTTAAATAATCATCGATTGACGTTAAAACTAACGGACTTCGTAAGGGTTTTGTGGCGATTTCGTCACGGGTTAGCCAATGCGTCGCGACAATGCCGTCATCCAACGATTGGACTGGTTGATAATCGTAACAGTCACCCACAAAACAAAATCGGACAAATGTTGGGCTGTCGGGATTTCGTCGCCATAAATGCACGCCAGAAACATATTCGGGCGTGAAATGCCACGCAGTCTCTTCTAAAACTTCGCGTTTGACTGCGGCGAATAAATCTTCGTTTTCTTCTAAATGTCCAGCGGGTTGATTGAATTGTAGACCATACGGCGTGGTTTCTTCAACCAGTAAAAAACGTTGCTCGCGTTCAATAATCGCGGCGACAGTAACATGAGGTTTCCAAACCATAAATATAGTAAATTTCGCGGTAAAAACGGTAATTTTACGCGATTTAGTATGCTAATGTTGTTAAAAATCACATTAGTGATTGACGAGGCGCGTGTAATCAAGTTTAATACGCCTTCTTTTACAAGTGTCGCCCGGGTAGCTCAGTCGGTAGAGCAAAGGATTGAAAATCCTTGTGTCGACGGTTCGATTCCGCCCCCGGGCACCATTTAAAAGAGTTCTAGCTTTAACCACGCTTCAAAACGCCCGGGTAGCTCAGTCGGTAGAGCAAAGGATTGAAAATCCTTGTGTCGACGGTTCGATTCCGCCCCCGGGCACCATTTCAAGGTTACCTTCCTCAGCACATCTTCCAAATAGAAAAATCCGATACTTTTTTCTTAACTTTCGTTAACTGCATCCCATAATAGTGTTATGAGCGGGTGTATCTACCAATGCGAAGCTATAAAACCGCTCCGCTCTTTGTTTGCTGGCAAAGGGCTTGGTTTTCGCCAGAAGGAACAGTGCCAGCAAGTGCATTTTATACTGGATTTTCACTGAAAACAACGCATTAAGATTATTAACAAATATTAGAAAATATCAGCGTTTTGGATACTATGACGCAACCCCATTCAGTTTTACAAAAGCCAAGTCAAATAATACGCTATTTTTACTTTTGTTAACGGTGATATTCGTTAAAACATCACCGCCATTTTTAACTAAAACTAAACCGCAGCCAATCCCATAATGTTATAACCACAGTCAACGTAAGTGAGTTCGCCCGTAATACCTGACGCTAAATCTGAACACAAAAACGCTGCCGCATTGCCTACTTCTTCAATCGTGACATTCTTTTTCAAGGGTGACGCATCGGCTGCTTTGCCTAACATTGCTTTGAAATTGTTAATACCCGAAGCCGCCAATGTTCTAATTGGTCCCGCAGAAATTGCATTTACGCGCGTGCCTTCAGCACCCAACGCCGCCGCCATATAACGCACATTGGCTTCTAAACTCGCTTTCGCTACGCCCATCACGTTGTAATTCGGAATGGCACGTTCGGCACCCAAATAACTCAACGTCAATAACGCACCATTACGACCCGCCATCATTGAACGTCCTGCTTTCGCCAACGCGGTGAAACTGTAAGAACTAATATCGTGCGCGATTCGGAAATTGTCGCGAGTGGTCGCTTCGACATAATCACCGTCTAATGCTTCACGCGGCGCAAACGCGACTGAATGCACGATGCAATCTAAACCGTCCCACTGTTTGCCGAGTTCTGCAAAAACATGGTTAATTTGGTCGTCGCTGCTCACATCGCATTCAATCGCAATTGACGAACCACATTCTGCCGCCATTTTTGCCACGCGCTCTTGGAGCTTTTCATTCTGATAGGTGAACGCGAGTTCGGCACCTTCACGACGCATTGCTTGGGCAATTCCCCACGCAATCGAACGATTGCTGATTAAGCCCACAATCAAAACCCGTTTGCCCTGCATAAAAGCCATAAACGCTACTCCTGAAAATCGAAACGATTAGTGGTGGTGTCCGTCAGCACCGTGAATGTGACCGTGTTCGATTTCTTCTTCAGTCGCGGGACGCACCTCAATCACTTCAATGTCAAAATTCAGCGGCATTCCCGCTAACGGGTGATTGCCGTCGATGGTAATGTTTTCGCCATCAATGGCGACGACGGTCACAATGCCAGGACCTTCACTCACGTCTGCGTGAAATTGCATTCCAACTTGGATGTTGTCGATGCCTTCAAACATATCGCGCGAAATGGTTTGCACGCGATCTTCCATAATTTGTCCATAAGCATCCGATGCAGGAATGTGTGCGGTAAATGAATCGCCAATAGATTTACCGTCTAAAACTTTTTCTAAACCCGCAATGATGCTGCCAGTGCCGTGCAAATAAGAGAGAACATCATTACCGACGCTGCTGTCGATAACTTCGCCTTCTTCGTTGGTGAGGGTGTAATGAATGGAAACGGCGGTGTTGTTACTAATTTGCATGTTAAAACCTTATAAAATTCTAAAAAATGAATCAATATGATAAAGGCTAACGCGGGTTTTGTGTGAAAAAATATCGGGGGATGATAATTTTAAGCGCGTAAAAATCGTCTTCAATGAAGAAAGTCATTCGCGGACGTAAAATTTTAGACAAAAAAAGAGAGCCTAAAAGCTCCCTTTTTAGTCAAAATTTGTTTTTTTACGACAAACTTTAGAAACCTAAACCTAAATAACCACCAGCAGTTACGCCGTCATTGTTTACGCCGTCGTTGTTGTCAGCGGAATAGTGGTAACGTGCATCAGCACCAACATAAACATCTTTCCAGATTTTATAATCTGCACCAGCACCAAACATCATGCCTGGGTTTAATACGCTAATTGCAGGAGATGGTTGACCGTTAACGCTGAGTTCAAAACCAGCTGGAATTAACCAAGGACGGAATGCGCTGCCTTTTAAGAATTTAATTTTTGGTGATGCAGCCAAAGTGAATAAGTTGTTTGTTCCAAGCTGACCTGATACACCATTTTTAATATCTTCACTTACTTGCTTATAGTCAAACATCAACTCTGCTAAAACTTCTGTGCCTTGCATCATGCCAAACAAATTGTCGTTGATCGCAAAGTCAAAACCCGCACCGAAGTACCAAGAATCTTTATCGCCCCGTGTATCTGCAGCTTGACCTAACGTACCAGGATTTTTGTCGTTATTATGTCCGTAACCACCACGGAAGAACATCATGTTGTCTTTGCTGCCTTTTGAAGGCGTGCCTTCGTGTTTCACTGAAGTCATCCACTGATCCAACTCTTGAACTTTTGCTGTGTCTGGATCTACTTGGTGATGACCTGAAGCGGCTCTCAAGCTGCGAATTTCAGCTTGCATGGATTGCAATTGTGACTCTAACGCATCCACCTTCGCGTTGCTACTGTTTGAAGAATGTGAAAACGATGAAGAATGCGTTTCGGTGGTTTGGTAAGTAGCCGCTTTTTTAGCATGTTTGTGTGCTTTTTTGCTAGCATGTGCAGCCGCTTCTGGTGCGACGGTTGCGGCGGCGAATGCGAATAAAGTCGTCGTTACGCCTAAAGCTAATTTTGTTTTTGTCATTTTGA
>Ga0265593_1000165_pt1 | contig 44136 bp, 39 predicted proteins | sample saktaG_8_FD_190136 | JGI IMG/M metagenome (GOLD analysis project Ga0265593, IMG submission 190136) | Saline water microbial communities from Sakinaw Lake, British Columbia, Canada - sak_2011_5_24_36m | ecosystem: Environmental > Aquatic > Non-marine Saline and Alkaline > Saline ... | reverse complement strand
ATTTCGCCTTGTAATATCGCATAATATTCCTTATTGAACTCGTGGTTTCTGATTGCTTCTGACAGTCTTGCTGCTGCTTTTGATGTCTTTGCAAAAACCATGATGCCTTCAACATTCAAATCTAAACGATGAACCAATCCTAAATAGACATTTCCAGGTTTGCTGTACTTGACTTTGAGATATGATTTCATCAAAGTTAGCATATCCGGCAAATCTTGGCCAGAAGCCTGAGACAAAACACCTGGTGGTTTGATGCATACCAACAGGTGATTATCTTCGAATATGATTTTAATGTTTGTATAGTCCAATGAATCCTCCAATTTTAACCAAGAGCGACATCAAGAATCATCATAATGACAAATCCCGCCATAACAGCTAAAGTTCCAACGTTTGTATGTTCTCCGAGCTGAGCTTCAGGAATCAATTCTTCTGCGACAACATAGATCATCGCCCCGGCGGCGAAAGCTAAAAACCAAGGCATAACAAAAGTAAGTTGAGCGGCGAGGATTAATCCAATGACTGCAAATACAGGTTCTACAGCACCACTCATCATTCCGTAGAAAAATGACTTGCCCGTCGAGAAATTCTCCTGCTTCAAAGGAAGTGAGATGGCTGCGCCTTCCGGAAAGTTTTGGATACCGATACCAATTGCGAGTCCAACTGCACTTGCAATTCCAATTGCCGATCCCGAATGCAAAGCGAGTCCAAATGCCAACCCCACAGCAAGTCCTTCAGGAATATTGTGGAGCGTTACTGCGAAAACCAGCATTGAAGTTCTTTTCATTGAAGATTTAAGGCCTTCAGGCTTGTCTGAATCCAAATGCATATGCGGAAGCAAACTGTCGACCAAGAGCAAGAATAACCCTCCTCCGACAAATCCAATTGCGGCTGGAACCCATCCAATCCACCCTTGATTCTCTGCTTCTTCAATTGCTGGAATCAACAAAGACCACACCGAAGCGGCAATCATGACGCCCGCAGCAAATCCTAAGAAGATTCTTTTGAACAGATCACTCATCTGCTTACGAAAGAAAAAAACCATCGCAGCGCCAGCAGTCGTCATCAAAAAGATGAATGCAATTCCAAAAAAAGTTAATGTACTATCTGAAAAGTTTGCCATACGTTCCTCCTACTGATAATTAAGATTGTTCACCCAAACAAATGGAATCGGAAAAAGTTCATTTAATACATTTTTAAAAGATTCTGATTTCACTTTTTTGATGATGTTTTTATTGGGGCCAAAAAATAATTTATTAAGTGTATGAACATCCAAATAGAGTGGTTGTTCATTTTTATATTGAAACTTATACTTGTCTTGAACTGCTGAAAATCCCAGTTGACTCAAAACTTCATTTTTACACTTTAATTTGAAATAGGGCATAAGGTCAAAATAAAGCCTCATCGGATTTACGATTTTGATGCTGGCATGTAGATCTGTTTTCTGAGGTGTTTTCATTTTAAGATATTCGTTCAGTTCATCTTGTGGGCTGCATACGATGGTCATACTGATTTTTTTTAATTCAATTAGAAGCATTCCAAATGCTTGAGCTAGTCCACTTCTCGAACCACCAAATTCTTTGACGAGTAAAGTCCTTTTCCCGAAAGCGCGTGAAAAGATGATATAAGAGATGAGTTTACCTTTGTTGTATACCAAATAGAAAGGGTAATCTGCGAAAGTATCCGGATATGTCTGCCCGAGTATCAAACTTTTAAACTCTGATAGGCTTCTCAAAAATCTGATGGGCTCATTAACATACAGTGCCATTACTTCTTCAAGCAAACTCTCGTGAAATGGTCTTATAGTCAAGTCATCTGATTTTGGAATGTCATTTCTCGTGATAATATATCCAACCATATCGCCAACGATGTCTGATCCAAACTGGCGATAAAGACCGCCGTCTCCCGAAATGATTGCGACTGAGACTTCTTCACTCAGCATTTTTTTCTCAGCCATTTTTAAGAGGGTTGAGGCGATTGATTGATGTCTGTACTCTTCTAAGGTGCAGACGCTTCCAATCGATGCAACGTTTGTTCTCGCTCCATGAATTTGGACGGTTGATCTGTAGTAGTTCACCATTGAGACGACCTTATTTTCATCGGTTGAAATAAACATATGTTTTCGATTTGAATCATCAAAAAGTAATCGGAATTGTTTGTCCATGTTTTCTTTAAATATTTTCTTGGACAATTGGATTGCGTTTCGATGAAATTGTTTTGAACAAGGACCGTATTTTAACATTTTTTATTGATTTCCTTAACGTATTGATGAAAGTCAATCGTTCTGCCTTCCAGTCTTGATTTTTCTGCAGCAAATGCGAGGAGGTGACTCATGACTGAAGACTCGTCACTCGTGATGGCTTCATTGTCTCCAATTTCTAAAAGCCGAACAAATGCTTTCATGATGCCGTAATCTCCACCATTGTGACCATAGTCGAGTGAAGATAGTTTGATTCTTTCCGGCTCTTCTATGCCAAAAGTGTAAATTTCAATTTCTTCCTTGTCCATATGACCTCTGATTTCGCCCAGTGTCCCCATCAATTTAATGGTTCTGGTGTTTTCGTGCGTAAACGCAGTCATAGTAAAAGATGCCGTCATCTCATTTTCGAATTCTAGTGACACCACTTGATGATCGACAACGTCGTTATCTGAATGAAATACGCATCTTCCATAGGGCCCTTTCTTCAGGGCTTCAAGTATAGCATCATCCGTCATTTGATTCGATACTGGAAGTTTCATCCAATCGGGTGCATTCAAATAGACCTTGGGGGCATAATAGGCACAAGTATCTTTGTGAGGACACCCGTCCAAGCAGCGCTTTGGTGCACCAAGCGGTGCGTTTTTTTCATTAAAATAAGAGAGAGAGCCAAATGAAGATACTTTATTTGGAGTGCTTTCCGAGAACCAATATAATATGTCCAAATCGTGGCATGACTTTGCCAAAATCATCGGGCTTGACTCTTTTAAGTTTCTCCAATTTCCTCTGACGTAACTATGGGCTTGATGCCAATATGAGACATTTTCATTATGTTGAATGGTCATTAATATTCCGATTTTTCCACTGTCTAGTATTTGTTTGATGGTTTCAAAGAACGTGGTATATCTCAAAACATGACCTATCATTAATTTTCTGTTATTTAGGTGTGCTATTTTTTCTAAATAGATACAATCTTCAGGCGTCACTGCCATCGGTTTTTCTAAAAAGACATCATATCCCAATTCTAAGGCTTTTTTAGCTGGTTCTACATGCATTGCGTCTTGCGTGCAGATGAAGCATGCATCCGCAAATTTCGGCTTTGATAAGATTTCTTCAAAGGAAGAAAATTGAAATTCGTCTATGATTCCATGCTGATAGGAAAAATACATTTTCCGCTCTGGGTCAGGGTCGGCAACACCGACAAATTTGATATCATTAGGGTTTTTTAAGGCAAATGCTCCATATGCCCCAATTCCTCTCGCGCCAGCGCCAATCAATATCGCTTTAATCAATCAAATCACTTCACTTTCTTAAAAACATTTTACCACAAATTCAAAGTAATAAATTGAAGATTATGAAAAAACCAGACAAATGTAGTCTGGTTCTAAGATTATGGATTTACTCTGTTGGGACCGCGATATAAGAATGTGACTTCACGAATGTTATCAACATTGAAAAGTCTCATCAGGAAACGTGTGAGTCCAAACCCGTACCCTCCATGTGGAGGTACGCCATAACGGAAGAAGTTTAAGTAAAAATCAATGGATTCAAGAGACAAGCCTTTTTCAACAGCCTGTTTCTTCAAGATTTCGATTCGGTGTTCTCTTTGTGCACCCGTCGTGATTTCAATTCCTTTATATAGAAGGTCAAAGCTCTTGGTCTTTCCAGTTGTTTCGTCCAACATATGATAGAAAGGTCTCGCTTCGAAAGGATAGTCAATGACAAAAACGAAATCTGAATTCAGTTTTTTCTTTGCATAGAGGCCAATCAATTCTTCTTCTTTACGATCGAAGTCAAATTCTTTTTCGCCGATGTATTTATAATTTTCTTGAATAATCTTTTTCGCTTCAGCGAAAGGAATCCGTGGGAAAGGTGTATCAGAATCATTGATGTCTTCTTTGAAGAGACGTTTGAAATCGTCGTTCATTTCTGCTTTTACCTTTTTTAAGACGCTTTTGCAAACTTCTTCTTCCATATCCATTACATCATGATGAGAAGAAATCCAACTGATTTCGCAGTCTACACTGGTAAACTCCGTCGCATGGTATGCGGTATGCGAATTTTCGGCGCGGAAAGCCGGGGCAATTTCGAATACATTGTTGAATCCGGATGCCATCGCCATTTGTTTGTAGAATTGAGGGGACTGTGCTAAATACACTGTTCTACCAAAATAATCCAGTTTGAATACTTCTGCGCCTGATTCTGAAGCGGTACCTAAAATTTTTGGCGAATGGATTTCAATAAAATTGTGACTAATCCAATATTCTCTCATCGCCATCTCTGCCAATGTCTGAGCTTTGAATATCATATAATTTTTCTCTTGACGCAAATCTAGGAACCGATTGTCCATTCGAAGTTCTTGGTTGGATGTATTCGTGTATGCCAAAATGTCAATTGGCAGTTCTTCTTCTGAAAGGCTCGTTACGATAAAAGACGAAGGAATCATTTCCATTCCTCTCAACTTAACATTGGGGCTCTCTTTCAACGTTCCCTTCACAAGAACTGTGCTCTCTTTTGTGAGTGTTGAAATGACATCATTCATCGCTTTGTTTTCTTCATTCTTTTCGATTGTCACTTGTACTTTCGCACTTGAATCACGAAGAACAACAAACTGAACATACTGAAGGTCACGAATCTTATCCACGAAACCCTGGAGTTCAATTTCTTGATTAAAATACTGTTCTAATTCACTAAAATATATCTTTTTCATTCAAGTTCCTCACAATTCAAAATAATATTGTCCTTATTATAACACATGAAGGTGAGGGTTTCAATTGCTGAATCTCTAGATTGTTTATTTCCTTTGAGGTTTCTATTCCTACAAAAACTCCATTGAATTCAGTCGACAAAATATCATGAAAGCAATATTTTGCATATGAATTGTCTTTTCGTTTCCAAATAGATATAATGTTATACAGAAAGGGGTGTTTCAAGTGAATAAAACTTATTATAAAACATTCTTAAAATACCTAGATGATGAAAACAGAGATGAAAGCATTGGTTTTGCTTTAAAATTAATAGAAGAAAAGAAAATTACGCTTGAGGAAATGTATCTTCAATTACTAACGCCTGCACTTACTGAATTTCATTGTGAAGAAGAGGATGAACAAATTTGCATTTGGAAAGAACATGCAAGAACATCAATCATCCGTACCATTTTAGAATCCTTGTATGTTTATGTCATCGAACGAAAAAAACTCGCCCCATCCAAAGGCAAAACTATTATGGTGCTTTGCCCTTCAGAAGAATATCATGAAATCGGAGCCATCATCGTTTCTCACTTCTTTGCTTTGGCAGGATATGATGCAAGATACATTGGCGCAAACACTCCAAAAAACGACATTCTATCTGCAGTTAAAGCATTGAAACCCGACATGCTCGCTCTCAGCGTCACCAATTATTATAATATTGTGATTACCAAAAAAATTACAGAAGATATCAAACTACAGTTTCCGAATGTAAAAATCATTGTAGGTGGCCAGGCATTCAATCATACTGATGCCCTAAGCCAAGTGAAGTATGATTACCATCTAACTGATCTTTCCTCCATCGCCATGATGGAAGGAGGAAAGTCAATATGAAATTAGCCTTTTCAATCGCAAAGAGATTTCTAAAATCCGGAAAAACTCAAACACTGATGATTGTTCTTGGAATTGCAATTGGAGTGTCGGTCCAAGTATTTATCGGTTCGCTAATTTCTGGCCTTCAAAACTCTTTAGTTGATAAAACCATCGGTTCTTCTTCTCAAATCACTGTAAAAGCCGCTGAAACTGGAACTTACATCACGGACTACGAAAGTAAAATGGTGATTATCGAGAATGTATCTCAAAATATTACAATTGTGTCTCCTGCCATCAACCAAAGCGGTGCTTTGGTAAATGGAGCTTCTAGTGAACCTGTTCTTGCAAGAGGATTTGATTTTACGAGAGCAGATGACATTTACCAGTTTGATCAAAAACTTGTTGAAGGCAGACTTCCATCCGCTGACAATGAAGTTGTCTTAGGACTCGATTTATATGAAACATTGGGGTTGAGTTTAAATGATTCCGTTGAGTTTCAAGTCCCGCTTGTTGGAAGCCAAAACTTCACCGTTGTAGGTGTATATGACTTCAACGTCAAACAAATTAACCAAACATGGATTTTGACAAATCTCTCTACGCTCCAAACCATCCTTTCAATCGGTCAAGACATCTCTCAAATAGAGATGCAAGTCAAAGATGTATTTGCGGCAGACCAACTATCTATCGAAGTCGATACCGCATTAAATGATTCATCCCTTTCCGTCGATAATTGGATTTTGCAAAATGCAGAATTGCTCAGTGGCCTTCAAGGACAAAGCATTTCCTCATTGATGATTCAAATCTTTGTCATGGTTTCTGTTGTGCTGGGAATCTCTAGTGTGCTAGCCATCACAGTTCTTCAAAAATCAAAACAAATCGGTATTTTAAAAGCCATGGGAATCAAAGACAAGGACGCTTCTCTCGTATTTTTGTTTCAAGGTTTCATTCTTGGAATATTCGGAGCAATCCTCGGCGTGTTGTTTGGTCTTGGACTTTCTTACATGTTTACGACTTTCGCAATCGGTGCAGACGGTAACCCTGTCGTTCCGCTTTATATCGATTTTGGATTCATTGGTCTGTCTGCAGCCATCGCGGTCGCAGCTGCTACCATCGCTTCCTTGATACCTGCTCGCAAGTCTTCAAAACTTAGTGTAATCGAGGTGATTAGAAATGCCTAAAATCATTGAATTACAAAAAATAAATAAAATTTACGGAGAAAATACAAAATTCCCAACTCAAGTTTTATATGACATTGATCTTGCTTTCGAAGAAAGTTCATTTAACTCCATCATAGGACAATCCGGTTCTGGAAAAAGTACCTTACTCAATATATTAGGAACGCTTGATAAACCATCTAATGGAACTGTATTAATTAACCAAATTGAATCTTCTAAAATGAAGAAAAACGTTTTGGCGAAATTGAGAAATGAAACGATTGGATTTATCTTCCAGTTTCACTATCTACTTCCTGAGTTTACAGCTTTGGAAAATGTATTGATGCCTTATCAAATCTCTAAGAAACCAATAACCAAAGAGGTACTAGCAAGAGCAAACGAATTGCTGGATCTCGTAGGGCTGGAAAAAGTTAAAAATAACTTATCTATCAATATGAGTGGCGGTCAACAACAACGTACCGCTATCGCCAGAAGCCTGATGAATCAACCGAAAATCATTCTTGCAGACGAACCGACTGGAAACCTTGACAGCGACACAACTGAACAAATCTACGAGTTGTTAAGGGAAATCAACCATAAGTTCAAAACAACATTCATCGTTATTACTCATGATCGACACATTGCTGAAAAAGCAGACCGCATTATCGAAATAAAAGACGGTCGAATTAATCTAGATATTCAAAAATAAGAAAAAAAGCGATGCTTTGCGGCATCGCTTTTGTATTTATTCTCTTGGCTGATTGACGACGACTTGTGGGAAAGGAATTTCAATTCCGGCAGCATCTAAAATTTCTTTGATTCTCTGACGAATCGCTCTTTCAACTGCGTAATGTTTTTCCATTACCGTTTTCACGATGACGCGCATGTTCACGCTGCTACTAGCGAGTTCAATCACTCCTACCACTTGTGGATCTTCCAATATGTCAGGGTACATTTCTTTCAATTTCGGAAGTTCCGCTCTTAATAGTTCTGTTGTTTTTGCAATGTCTTCCTGATATGCAATGCCAAAATCAACAATGCCAATCGAGGGGTTTCTTGAAAAATTAGATACTTTGTCAACATCACCGTTTGCGATGATTTTTACTTCACCACGCCAGTTTCTAATTTTAGTAGTTTTTAATCCAATATCTGTGACTTCACCCTTGAATCCACCAACTTCGATAATGTCTCCTACATCAAAATGATGCTCGAAGATGATGAAGAATCCACTAATCAAATCATTGATGAATTTCTGTGCACCTAGTCCAACGACGAGGCCAGCCATGCCAAGACCTGCAAGCGCTGGAATAACATTAACGCCCCACAATGCAAGAATAATCAATAATGCAATTATATATACCAAATACTTGATAATGCTTTGAGAGACTTTTGCGATTGTTTTCTTTCTTTTCTGGAGTGGCCCCGTTTTAAGCCCAACTCTCAAAAATGCAATCTTTGAAATTTTCAACACAAGAAATGCAACAAAGAAAGTGAAAACTGAAGCAATTACAGCACTCATCTTGTCAGTAAAAATAGTCTTAAAACCATCGACAATTGAATTATACTGCTGATTGAAATCATAGTCCCAAACCATCATAATTCCGATGACAGCCATTATGAACAAAGCGAACAACAAAGAATACGCCAAAATGAGGTATCCCTTCTTGATGTTGTCTTGATGCTTGTTAATAACATGATTTTGAATCAAATATACGATGACCAAAATGATTGATACACCTATTGTCAATCCAATGTTTAAAGCTTTCGAATCAAATAAAAATACAGTATCCATACATTGTGCCTCCTGCTGAAATCAACTATATTATATCACAAATAGTCTGTTTTTTAATGAATTTAGTTATGAAAAAAACCGATTCCTTGGAAGAATCGGTTTCACTTTATTTCTGCAAAAGCTCCGCAATTTTCGCCAAATTGGCCTTATGTTTGGAATTAGCAGTGATTTTGTATTTCTTTCCCCCAACTTTGACTCTTAACACTTTCGCAATATTGAAAAGTGTTTTTTTAAGGGAAACAAATTCAACATGTTCGATAGGTTCGCGAAACACTTCTGTTTTTGGTTTTCCACCAAAGACAGAATTTTCAAATAATACCAAACTATTGTCACAAACGCCAACATATCCATCTCTGCCTTGAGCCCCGTAGCTAGACCCGATCATGACATTGACTGTTTGAGCAAACTCGGAGTAAATAATCTGAACTCTAGCAAATAACTCTGTTCCGTCAATAACTTTAGCTTCTTTTAACATCGTAATTTTTTCTTCAAGATTCATCTATATCATTCCTCCTTTTTTATTATTATACATCGAAATAAACAGAAAGAAAACAAGTTAAAAAAAAGAAATGCAAATAAACCGTTGCATTTCAAAATCAAATGGTCGAGATGATGGGATTCGAACCCACGACCTCTTAGTCCCGAACCAAGCGCGCTACCAAACTGCGCCACATCTCGACGATGGCGGAAGAGGTGGGATTCGAACCCACGCGCCCTTGCGGACGACTGCATTTCGAGTGCAGCTCGTTACAGCCTCTTCGATACTCTTCCATAAAACAAAACCCCACGCAGCGCATAGGGTTAATTTTCTCCTGGAGCAGGTGAAGGGAATCGAACCCTCGTAGTCAGCTTGGAAGGCTGAAGTTCTACCGTTGAACTACACCTGCGAATGAAGGCATTAAGCCTTGATTCGATATATGTGTATGTTAGAAAATAGTATTTTGGAGCAGGTGAAGGGAATCGAACCCTCGTAGTCAGCTTGGAAGGCTGAAGTTCTACCGTTGAACTACACCTGCATCAAAGTCGCAAAAATATGATATCATAATCACCCATCACTGTCAACAGAAAAATCTTCAATCATGGTTTTTTTGGACGACTCTCATTTTGGCGCTATGAGCACGATTATTGTCCGCCAGTTCTTCTTCTGAAGGTAAAATGACCTTCTTGTTTATGAGGCTAAGAACAGGCACTTCCGTGACAATAATTGGCAACCCTTTCGGGATATCGATTTCAGAATAGGACTTAAAGATTTTCTTGCAGATTCTATCTTCTAGAGAATGAAAAGTGATGACGACGATTCTTCCGCTAGGACGGATGATTTTTATCGAATCGTCAAGTGCTTTCTTTAATGCATCAAGCTCATGATTGACTTCGATTCGAATCGCTTGAAAAGTCTGCTTTGCGGGATGACCTTTTTTCTTCAAAACTTTTGAAGGTAAAGCTCTTCGGATGACGTCCACGAGTTCAAATGTCGTGTTGATGGGCTTCACATTTCTTTGTTCTATTATTTTTTTAGCAATGTTACGAGCAAAAGATTCCTCTCCATACTCATATAACAATTTAATGATTTGATTAGCGGTATACTTATTAACAACTTCCCAGGCAGACAGGGATTGAGATTGATCCATTCGCATATCAAGGGGAGCGTCATAATTATAAGAAAATCCTCTATCTGGCAAATCGAACTGAAAGGAGGATACACCTAGATCAAATAGAACGCCGTCGACTTTATCAATTCCGAGCTCGTTCAACTCTGAAATCAAGTTTTCAAAATTGGAATGAACATAAGTGACGTTACTGAAAACAGCCAATTTTTCCTTCGCTTTGGAAATAGCGTACTCATCTTGGTCAAAACAAAACAAACGGCCATTTTTCAGTCGTTTTAAAATTTGCTCGCTGTGTCCGCCTCCACCTAAGGTCATGTCCACATAGATTCCATTTGGTTTTACACTCAATGCGTCTACTGCTTCCTGAAGCAGCACACTGATGTGTTCAGACATATTATCACCTTTAATCATTATAGCATATTTTATGATTTCTAAAAAAGAAAAACGCTGATTCTCTCAGCGCTTCTTTTCTTTTTTTATTCTTCTGTTTTTTCAGGTTTTGGTTCTTTAACTAAAATGCCTTTGTAGAAACCGCATTTCTTGCAAACTTGATGAGACAATGTCAATTCTCCGCAATTTGGACATACTGCCATTGTTGGTGCATTCAATTTGAAATGAGTTCTTCTTTTTCTTTTTACGGACTTACTGGTCTTTCTAAATGGTACTGCCACAGTGTCACCTCCTTGGAACGATTATTTTTTGTACTTTGCAAATGGATTGTCAGATAGATCCTCTTGATCCAATTCAACGCGTTCTTCCACATATTCATCGTATGCGGATTCACTCAAAACTTTGAGTGGTTTTTCAACTAGTATTTCCGAGTAAATGACCGGGTCAAGATCAATGGTAATACCTTCGAAAATATAGGTGTTGTCATCGACAAACTTCCTTGAAAATTCCAATGTCGTTTGGAAATGAATCGGGACCGTGACATCTTCGAGTGTAATTGCACAAGGCATAATTAACTCGCATGAAATATCGCAGTTAAACAAGTAAAGATCTTCACCCGAAAGAACCTGGAAGTCTCCCTTCACTTGAACATCTGAGATGTCAAGGATGTCGGGGTCTTCTTCGGATAAAAACTTCTTGCAATCGATTGTCGATTGAAACTGGTTATTGGTACGAAAGAGCTTCTTCAGTTCTTGAATCGTCCATTTCATTCTTACCACCTCAACACAGCAAATAAATTATACTTTTTTTTAATGGGAATGTCAAGAATTAATCATCAATAGAAATTGATCTCGGGAAAACAATGTTGATGCGTCGGCCCAAAGACAAAATAGCCCTCTGCACCCACTGAAGCTTCCCCTTTCAAGAGCCATTTTGAACGAAGATCCAGATATCCTAAAATCATTTGGAAATCCTCTGGTTTGGAAAACTGAGATTGGTGACATTCGATAGCAGAACTTTTATGTTTCACAGCCATTTCGTCTAACTTAACAATTTGGTTTTCTCGATGTGTGTAATAATAGCCAAGCGTTCTTCCTCGGAAGTGCGTAAGTTGTTCTTTGTCAAAAAGTACATGGTTGCGTTTTGCCATATTGGGGTAATTAGCAATGACGACTGCACGATTAACTCCAAGTCCGGTTTTGATGTGATCAGGATGAATTTCTGAAGGCATAAAAGGATCAGGGCAAATTACTAAATCTGGATTCACCTCTAACAGAACTCGAGCGATTTTTGAAGCAACTTCTTCGACTGTATAAAGTCCACCATCTGGGAATCCAAGTTGAAATATCTCTTCTACTTTTAAAAGAGAAGCTGATTTTACGGTTTCTTGAGATCTCGTTTCGGCAAGAAGCTCTATGGAAAGATTAGGATCTAGAGTTCCCGAACCTCCATCAGTGACTACAGCAAAGAAGACCTTTTTTTTCGCACGGACTAATATTGAAACCAATCCTCCAGCGGCGATTTCAATATCGTCGGGATGGGGGCCCACAAAAAGAACGGTTTGATGACTTAGCAGTTCCGGAATTGGAACACTTTTTTTGATAATTTCGAGTGACATGACAATCCTCCTCAAGAATATAGGTGTATTATAATCCAGAATAGCTTGAATGTAAACCTAAGCACATTAATCTCAAGGTTAAATTACTGGTAAAACAGCGGAAATAAGATATAATAGTTATGGAATGTCTTTAAGGAAGGAATGCACTCATGAATAATAAAAAAGTAATTTTAAAGAAAGTTGAAGAAATCGTAGATTCAAGTAGAGATAAGACCCTTGGTGAAGTTCAAGCCATCAAACATATCGGTATCGATGAAGAAAATTCGACCGTCGTTCTACTTATTGAAGTTGGAAAGAAAATCAATGAAGTCACTTCTTTGATTACAAGATCTATCGCAAAAGTTGTTAAAATTGAATACGGTTATCAGAGCCTTGTCATCGATTATGAACAAGCAAGACCTGAAAATTTCGCAAAGAAAGCCAAAATCATCGCAATTGCGTCCGGAAAAGGTGGCGTTGGAAAGTCAAGCGTAACTGCCAATTTAGCCTATGCCATGACGGCCTTGGGCAAAAAAGTCGGAATCATTGATGCGGACATTTATGGCGCGAATATGCCAAAAATTCTAGAAATAGAGAAGTTGGAACTCAATGGAACCGAAGCGGGTAAGGTCTATCCTTACCTGGTTGATGGAATTGAGATGGTCTCCACGGAGTTTTTCGTTGAAGAGAACAAAGCCTTGATGTGGAGAGGCCCGATGCTCGGGAAAGTCCTAAAAATCTTTTTCGAAGATACACTTTGGAGTCAAGACTTGGAATATTTACTGATTGACTTACCTCCTGGAACTGGAGACGTGATGATGGACGTGAACAACTTTGTTCCTGACGCCAAAATCGTCTTGGTCACAACACCTCATCCAAGTGCATCTCACATCGCTATCAAAGCTGGATTTGCAGCTAAAGATTTGAAACAAGACATCATTGGTGTCATTGAGAACATGTCATTTTATGAGGTTGGAGAAGAGAAACACCATATCTTCGGAGAAGGTGGAGGAGCACTTGTCGCAGATAAGCTTCTTGTTCCCTTGTTGGCTCAAATTCCAATCGGTCAGCCGACAGGACCCAAAAAATCCATTTATCTCGAAACAGAATACATTGGGATTATGTATTTGAATCTCGCCAGAAAGCTAATGAAGCTCGTATAAAAAATGAAGATAGCGGAAAAATCCGCTATCTTTTTCTTTCTTTCGCTTTTCGAATGGCTTTCTCGCATTTCATTTTATACGTCAGTCCATCTTTGTATCTTTTGTTTTCTGCCAAAATTTCAATGATTTCACGATTGACGATTCGTTGAAAAAAGAAATTTTGCCATTTTATCACATACGGAAGAACATATTGAATCATGTAATCCTTGTATCCGATGGAATCGTTATTGTCTTTGTATTTTAGCATTTCAATATAATTGACCTCATCTTTAGGATTCGAAGAGTAATGCGTCTTCAATTGATCTAGCATCTTATCGTAAGATTCACTATCCTCAAGTTTCTTATAATGAAGAGCTTTGATGTACAGACTTTCCGGATATAATTCTGTGTTGGGCTGTATCATGTTGAGTTCATCAAGGTGAACAGGTTCAGCAACCGATTTCGTGATAATGTAATGGTGAATCAGACTGACCGGTGCGTGTTGATAAATATCTTCATTTAAAGTAAATTGATTTTCTGAACCTTCATACATTCTAAATAGATTTAAGTATAGAGATAACTCTTTGACTCTTGACATAATTCCTCTGGAAATAAATATATTTTTTGCATTGTCATACCCATCTCTTGATAGATTGTATTGCTCAAGATGTCCATAAATGATGAATTTGACATTTTCAAACAATGCAAATACTTCAACTGTCATTGAATGATAATCGCTACATGACTCATAGAGGCTTTTAGCTGTTGCGAAATCTCTTATCATGATGTTGTAGTAACAAGCAAACAAGGCATAGATTGTAAAGCCGAAGTCTTCAATGACGCACAGATAACGATATAGTTCATCATTGGAGACTTTTGCATTTTGGATGTCTCCAGTCAAAACATAATAGCCGAATCTTGAGATGTCAATTAGAATCCCATATTGGTAATCAAGTGAATCGTCAAACAATTTTTTATAGCCCTCTCTGTCTCCTCTAAAAAAGCAATCTAATGAATTTTCAAGAAGTTCGAGCATTTCTTCAGGGAGGCAGTACTCTTCTGAAGACATGTTTATTCTTTCCATAACCATGAACAATGATTCTCTGTTGACCGCTATCGCATTGTGCTCAATTTTCGAAAGATACGTATGAGAGAAAATCCCTTTTGCCAATTCTTCTTGTGTCAGTTTCAACTCCATTCTTTTTTTTCGAATCAAACTTCCAATCTCCATGTAGTAAAATCGCAGTATTTCTTTTCTTCTTCGTTTTAAATCATTTTGAAATTGTTTTTCCATGTCAATTCCCCTTTGTAATAGTAAATAGAAAATTAAATATTATTTTCTTTTTTTTAAGATATCAAAGACAATTATATCTGAAAATGATTCAAAAATAAAGATATATTTTTTGAATAATTCTATTGTTTTCTCAACTTATAAAAAAAAGACACCGGTTTCATCTAGGAAATGGTGTCTTACATATGTCAATTAGAGGGCATTCTGTGCAGTTTGGCGATATTGATTTACAGAAGTATCGTCCGAAGAAAATGAGTTTGTGATGCATTTCGATCCATTGATCTTTTGGAAATTTTCTCATCAGTTTATCTTCAATTTTGTAGACTGAGTCATCTTTTTTTGCAAGTCCTAGTCTTACGGATACTCTTGACACATGAGTGTCGACTGCAATTCTCGGTATCTTGTACCATTCGGCAAGAAACACATTTGCGGTTTTCCTGCCTACACCTGGCAATTTCATCAAATCACTTAGTAGATTTGGAAAAATACTTTTATGTTCTTCATAAACGATTTTTGCCATACCTTGAATGCTTTTCGCTTTGTTTTTATAAAGTCCAAGGTGACGGATGTCTTGTTCCAATAGAGATAATTCAACATTCATATAGTCTTCAAAAGTGTGATATTTTTCAAAGAGTTTCAAAGTCACTTGATTGACAGCTAAATCAGTCGTCTGGGCACTTAGAATAATGGCAATCATCAATTCAAGTGCGTTCGAATACCGAAGTTCACAATGGGCAAGCGGGTAGAGACGGGTAATTTCTTCATAGACTCTATTTGCGCGATTGTTTAAGATTGATCCCATGTGTCCAAAAAGGTTTGAAGTGCGGCTGACTTTTCAGTCTTTCCAACCTCTACGTCTTTCTTTTCGACCGCTTTTTTTCTCTTGAGCAAAATAGTATCTACGTAACTGATTGAAAAACGGCTTGATTTTAACGCGTCAAATAAGGCTTTCTTAATATCGAGCAGATTATAGGCATCTTGTGAAATCCATTTTGAGATGATTTCTACTTCTAAAGGACTCATCTGTTTATGAAACTGAGTTTCGATGATAGAAACAATTTCTTCAATCGGCGAAGAAAACTGTTGAGAATCATTCATAATTTCCAAACGAATCTGATTCTCGAGAAAAGCAAGGATTTTCTTAATGGTTTCGTCAAGAAAGAAAACTTCAGTTTCCCTATCGTTTTTCTGCTTTTTAAGTTGAATTGTCAAATAACCTTTTTTTATCAAACCGTCTAAAATCATCAATAGATCATCTTTGGGGATGGTCATGCTTTTGATGATCTTCGTCGGATTTAAGAATGTATTTCCTTTTTCCTTTTGATGATAGAGTTCAAGGAGGACCATGGCTTCCAACTCGGAAAGAAGGATATCCTTATAGTGCTTCATCAAAAGTTTTTCAAAACTTAGTATCGATTCGTCAATCAATTTTTTGACTAACTCAATGTTCATATCCTACACCTCATCATTATGATTCAAATCGGTTTTAGCCAACTTATCAAGTGTTTCCTTAGCAGCGTTTTGTTCTGCTTCTTTCTTGGTTTTCCCAGTTCCTTCACCCATAATGATTTCATCATCCATCGTCACTCTCGCAACGAATTCTCTTTCGTGAGCAGGGCCACTTTCAGAAATGATGTGATAGGATAACGTTCTCTTATCAGACTGTACCAGTTCCTGAAGTTTGCTTTTATAGTCGCTATCTTCCATATCGAGGTTGTTTCTTATAACCGGAAAGACGACTTTATTTAATACTTTGTATACTTCTTCTAACCCTTTATCTAAAAAAATCGCTCCCAAAAAGGCTTCAAATGCATCCGCAATCACTGCTGGCTTTTGTCTTCCACCATTTTTTTCTTCGCCTTTTCCCAAAAGAATGAAGTTTTCCAAGCGAAAACTTTTGGCATACATATATAGACTATGCTCACAAACTTCCTGTGCTCTCTTTTTCGTTAGGACACCCTCTGCTTCATTGATATGTTCAAATAAATATCTCGCAACAGCAAGGTCAATGACGGCGTCTCCGATAAATTCTAATCTTTCATTGCTTTTGGTATTATTTTCGTTTGCATATGAAGAATGCGTCATTGAACGTACCAAAAGATCGAAATTATCGAAATTGAGATTAAACATTTGTTCAAGTTCTTTCAACTTATTCTTCATTGGAATCATCCTTATTCTCCTGCAAGTAACGTTCAACCTTAGGGAATACTTCGTTTCTTACAATCGTGGCTGCTTGTCGGATTCCATTATAAAAGCCATACGCTTTGGAAGCGCCTTGTGCTTTGATGACGGGACGATAAAGTCCGTAAATCAAAGCTCCACCGATTTCTTCGGCAGAGATAGCCTTCTTAAAGTTTTTTAGGTTTTTCATTGCAAAAAGCGCGCCAATCTTTCCAAAAATAGAAGATTTGAGCTCTTTCTTTAAAATAACGCCCATTCCCTTAGCTGTTCCTTCGACCGTTTTCATGACAATGTTTGCCGTGAATCCATCACTGATTAAAATGTCACAAGGTGGGTCAAGAACCATTTTGGGTTCAACGTTTCCATAAAATTCAAATAGTTTAGTCTCTTTAAACAACTGATATACTTCTTTATCCAGTTCTCTTCCTTTTCCTTCTTCGGTTCCAATGTTGATTAATCCGACAACTGGTTTTTCACGACCCAAGACCTCTTTTGCATAGACACATGCAAAATACGCTTGTTGAAGCATATGTTCAGGACGAATCTCTAAATTCGCTCCGCTGTCCAAAAGAATCGTGGGTCTGCCTGAAACGCTTGGTAATACTGGTGCGATGGCAGTTCTTTTAAATCCATGCATTCTTCTGACCAATATATGAGCTCCTGAAATCAGTGCTTGTGTTGCTCCACTGCTGACAACTGCATCATTTTGGTCCTTTCTTAAGCTAGAAAGAGCCATTGACATTGAAGCTTCAGGGTGTTCTTTAATGGTTTTGATTGGGTTTTTCTCCCCCATCGGTATTACGTAGCCACTTTGAATGATATGGATTCTCTCTTCATTCGTAAGATATTTACGGATTTCAGTTTCGTCACCATATAGGTTGATTTCAATGTCAGGTATTTTTTTAATCGCGAGCATCGATCCTTCGACTTGTTCTTTGGGGGCGTAATCTCCGCCCATTGCATCTACGCCAATTCTAATCATATATTTACACCTCGTATATTTTCAAACAATAGTATATCATAATTTAATCCAAATGATAAGAGTCAAGTGTGTTTGTGATTCTATTCCGCATCGCCAAGCTTTTTGGGTCATTTGACTTCAAAATTTCGGATGCGTCTTCAATAGCCGATTGAATTAAGTACTGATCCATTACGAAATTAGCCATCTTGAATCTTGGAATTCCTGTTTGTTCTTCTCCAAAAATCTGACCAGGTCCTCGGTATTTGAGATCCGCTTCGCTGATTTCAAACCCATCGTTTGTTTTGCATAGGATTTCGAGCCTGTTTTCGTCTTCCAATAACCCATCATGAATTAAATGGCAATAGGCTTGAGATTGGCTTCTTCTGACCCTTCCTCGCAATTGGTGCAATTGGGATAATCCGAATCTATTGGCATTGAGTATCGTCATGAAAGTGGCGTTTGGAACATTGAGTCCAACTTCAACAACTGTCGTCGACACTAAAACTTGAATCTTGTTTTGATAGAAGAGGTTCAAGACATTCTCTTTTTCTTGACTCTTCATTTTTCCGTGCAATACACCTATTTTTACTTCTTTTGGCAATCCGGAAGAAACAATCATGTAGGCTTCATCAATTGATATGGAGTTCGATTCCTCATTTTCTTGAATCAATGGAACAATAACGTAACACTGATGTTCTTTCTTTATTTCTTCTTCCATTTTAGAAAGTGTCTTATTTAGATTTTCATAGGGAGCCATTTCAGTGATGATTGGCGGTCTTCCTGGTGGGATGGAGTGAATGGAGGAGATATCCATATCCTTAAAAATCGTGATGGCAAGAGTTCTTGGAATCGGTGTTGCGCTCATGAACAGAACATCCGGAGAAAGTCCTTTTTGACGAAGAGATTTTCGTTGATTTACACCAAATCGATGCTGTTCGTCGATAACGACAAATCCAAGTCGATGAAATGCGACGTTTTCTTGAATCAATGAATGTGTCCCAATCAATAAATCGATTTTCCCATTCTTCAACTCTTGGAGGATGGATTCTCTTTCTTTACCTATTACGCTACTACTAAGAAATGCAGTTTTGACATGAAACGGGTCAAGATACTGTTTTAAAGTCGCTTCATGCTGTATCGCCAAGAGCTCAGTTGGGGCCATTAATGCGACTTGTTCCCCGCCCGTAATGACTGCGTATATTGCAATTGCAGCACATACGGTTTTCCCAGACCCTGTGTCTCCTTGAAGAAGTCGGTTCATCTGACGATTGGATTTTAAGTCTCGAAAAATGTCATTTGTCGCTGCCTTTTGATCTTCAGTCAATACGAAAGGCAAAGTTGAAATAAAATCTTTTACCTTCTGGATATCGTATGTTTTTCTTCTGATAAACGCCTCGCGGTGTTCCTGTTTCATGATTTCAAGTTTTAAGAAAAATGAAATCAATTCTTCATACTTAATCCTGTTTTGAGATATTTCAACTTCCAAGAGTGTATTCGGATGATGCACAACTTGGAAAAACCGATTCATGTCAGGAAGATGATTCTTTTTCAGTATAAACTCTGGTAATGTTTCTTCTATTTTAACAAACTCGTTTTGAAGGGCATAATCAATCCATTTGGACAAGAGTTTACTGGAGAGTCCTTCTAATTTATATTCTGGAATGATTCCCTCTAGATAATTGTGTCGTTTGACAATATCGCTCGCTAAAAATTGAGAAGGAGTTTGAAATCTTCCGGTGATGACGAGTGTGTCTTCGATTGAAAGATTATTTTTCAAAAATTCGCGGTTAAAGATCGAAACGTCAATGGACTTGTCTTCAATCAGCATCTGAAGTTTCATCTTAGTTAGTTTTTTTCGGATATAATAAACAAGGGGATTTTTAGTTAAAGTCCCCTCTAAAGTGATTTCTTCATTTATTGTCATGTTATGAATTGATTTGATTTCGTTCAGTCTGTACTTAGATGGATAAGTCTTAACCAAATCGTCCACATCCATGATTCGATTCTGTTTTAGTTTCTCGAGGGACGTTTTTCCGATTCCCTTGATATTAATCAGCTCAGCCATCTCATCACCTACGTTTACTATATACAAAAAAAGAGTATTTTTCAATACCCTTTATTCAACTGATATAATATAGGAATAAATATCTTGTCCACCGTGTATAATTTCGATTTCAACTGAATGGTCACTTTCAATCATTTCGGTGAGTGAAAATACTTCTTCTTCAGGAACACCGCTTCCAACCATGATGGTGATGATTTCAGATTTTTGATCAATCATCGAAGAAACTAATGTTTTAATCGTTTCTTTACGGGAAGGATTCGAAATGATAATTTTACCATCGAAGATGCCCATAAAGTCGTCTTTATTGATAATTGTGCCATTATTGACACTTTCGCGAATCGCGTAAGTGACTTCTCCGGTTTTAACGTTTTTAATGTGATTTGTCATTTCTTCCAAATTTGTCGCTACGTCTTGTGTTGCGTCAAACATTGTAAGAGCGGCGTATCCTTGGGCAATTGTTTTTGCCGGAAGAACATGCACTTCTTTATCTTCAATGATTTTAGCAGCGGTTTCCGCTGATAGTAATACATTCTTATTGTTTGGAATTAAAATGATGTAATCTGCATTAATGGTATTGCATGCGTTGACGAAGTCTTCAATCGAAGGATTCATTGTTTGCCCACCAGCAATGATATAATCGCATCCCATTTCAATGAAGGTTTCTTTTAGCCCTTCGCCATTGACGACGGCAACCAAAGCATACTTCTTCTTCATTTTAGGAGCGACACCATAAGAATGGTCATGCCCGCATTCACATGTGTCTTCAACAGGTTGATGGATCAATACTTCTGTATGTTGTAAAGTCATATTTTCAATTTTGATGTTAATAAAGTGTCCCCAGTGTTGCGCTAAGTTTAAAGCATCTCCTGGAGTCTTCGTATGTACGTGTACTTTTAAAATGTTTTCATCTTGAACAACAACCAAAGAATCACCAAGTCCAGAAATCATTTCAGTGAAATCTTTTTGGCTGAACTCATCCATTTTTTCGATTTCCATGATAAATTCTGTACAATATCCCCAATCGATGTCCCCAGAAAAAGACTGTAAATTCATATGGTTCATTTTCGGTTCTAATTGTTGATCTTTCGCTTGTTCATAAACTTTGCCTTTTAAAGCATCGGACATTCCCATAACGATTTCAATATACCCTGCGCCACCGGAATCAATGACTCCAACTTCTTTTAAAATCGGCAATAGGTCCGGCGTCCTTTCTAGAGAAGCATTTAGTTCTTCAAGATAGATGTCGAAGAATTCTTCAAAATCTTTTGCATCTTGAGCAACTGAAACAACACGATCTGCGCCTTCTCTTGCGACAGTTAATATGGTTCCTTCGACAGGATTAATGACTGCGGAGTACGCTTGTTCCACGCCTTTTCTTAAAGCGAGTGAAAAGCCAACCAAGTCGACAGTGTCTAGTCCTTTTAACCCCGCTGCCAACCCACTGAAAAGTTGTGATAAGATAACCCCTGAATTCCCTCTAGCCCCCATTAACATTCCACGGGCAAGCAATTTTGCCATCGATCCGATTGAAGGTTCTTCAATGGTTAAAACTGCCTTTGCGCCAGCATTCATTGTCGCTGACATATTTGAACCAGTATCTCCATCTGGAACAGGAAATACATTCAGTTGATTGATTCTTTCCATATTGTTTCTTAATTTGATACTTCCATTGACGATTAGCTGCTTCAGTCGATTGCCATCTAAGACAAGTGTATCCATATTTGCCCCCCATATTTGCATGATTATATACGATTATATTGCTTTAATTTCTTTGTTTGAATTTCAAACCAAAAAAGCAATAACATTTTATCATATAGGTAAGCAAAATGCAACGATTTTAGCCTTTCCTTACAACCTTACCGCATGTCTTGGAAAAAAAAGTAAATTTTACTTGCATTTTAGCCCTCTGACTGTTAAAATATAATATGCTGAAATCTTTACAGAAACGGAGTGATATCATGCCAAGAGTATGTGCAATAACAGGTAAAAAATTCATGTCAGGTAACCAACGTTCTCATTCCATGCATGCGACTAGAAAGCTGTGGAAGGCGAACTTACAAAAAGTACGTATCGTCGATGAAAACGGTCAAGTTAAACGGGTATACGTTTCTGCTAGGGCGTTGAAGAGCGGTAAAGTAACAAGAGCTTAACAAGAATTTGCCAAAATAAAAGGCCTTCGCTTGAAGGCCTTTTTTCATGTTTTATTAAGGTAGAGTGTTTGGAGCAATCGTCTGAATCACATCAATGACCTGATTGCTTGGAATTGAAAATCCCATTCCTTCGATATCTGTTGCAGCGAGTTTAGATACGTTGATTCCAATCACCTCGCCATTCAAATTGAATAGTGGTCCTCCACTATTTCCAGCATTGATTGGAGCGTCATGTTGAATATAGTCTACGAGGCCATTGCCATCAACATCGCGGTTGACACCTGCAACAATTCCCAAAGTCACAGATCCATAGAAATCATAGCCTTGAGGGTTTCCTGCAGCGATGACCAAAGTGCCTGGTAAAACATCATCAGAATTAGCAAGAGTGACTGGCGTAATCGAATAGCCGAGTGAAGCTCCACTAAAGGATAATATTGCAATATCGATGTCAGCGTTAGACCCCAATAAAGTCGCTACCACGTAACTATCATCCGAAAATACAACTCTGTAATTGTCACCACCATCAATAACATGATGGTTTGTGATTAAGTAGTAAGTATTGGTTAGTGAATTGTATGAATACACAACTCCAGTTCCTAATGAGTCTCCCGTAGTTCCAGTGTATGTAGAAACACCGACGACTGCATTATCAACAATTGCTGTAATGTCGTAAATTTTAGTTTGTAAAGCTGCGACATAGACACCAATCTCTTCTTGAGAAAACTCAATGGCTAAGTTATCCGATACCGTTTGATAAATTTCTTCGTACAATTGCTCTGTCAACATTTGTTCAATGTCGTTATATACATCTGCATAGATATCATCGTAGACATCTTGATAGATTTGATCAACCAAATCTTGATAGCTGTCATATACATAAGTTTTAGAGCCATCATCAATCGTAACGGTTGTATCCGGGATTGTTGTATTCCATGTTGTCGTTGTAGAAGTCGCCACAGTTGTCGTTGTTGTATCCGCATTGACGCTTTGACAAGCCACGACAGACAATGCGATGAAAAGCGTCAATATCAATATTCGTATTTTTTTCATATCTTAAGCCTCCGGATTTTGTTTCAGCTCAATGTCATTAAGCGTTAGTGTGCTACCTCCACGGTAGACAACAACACTAATGATGTCTCCAACTCTGTACCTACTACTAAACTGGGTAACAAAGTCAGTTGTGTTTACAATTGTAATATCTCCAATTTCAAGGATGATATCTCCTGGTAATATGTATCCATCCATCGTCGAGTTCGTCACAACGCTGTTAATGTAGAACCCCGTGGTAATGGTTGATGGAATTGTAACATGCAATTCTTGAGTTAAATAATCTCTTCCCGTAGAAATATCAATGAATTCAATGCCTAAGACCGGTTTTTGTTTTGATACTCCATATATTTCAATGTCTGAACAAATATCAGAAACTAAACTCGAAGGAATCGCGAATCCCATACCTTCAATCTCTGTTGCAGCAATCTTGATGACATTGATTCCAATGACTTCACCATCTAAGTTGAAAAGTGCGCCACCGCTGTTTCCAGCATTAATAGATGCATCATGTTGAATGTATCCTACGAACATATCTTTTACATTATCACTGTTGATATCAAAGTAACGGCTTGTGCCTGAAACGATTCCCATCGTTACAGAACGGTAATAATCATATCCATTCGGATTTCCAACTGCCAAAACAATAGTTCCTTTTTGGACGGTATTTGAATCAGCAAATTTAGCTACAGGGAAGGTTTCACTCGAAGTGAAATAAAGAACCGCCACGTCAACCAAGGAATCGACTCCACGAAGTGTTGCAGGGATTTCAGTTCCGTCTTCGAGTGCGATTTTATAAATAGTGCCTTCAGCAACGACATGATTGTTCGTCACAACATAATAGACATTATCCAAATGTTTATAAATCACTCCAGATCCTACCGCGTTCAAAGTCGTACCATCAGCTGCATACGCAGAAACACCAATGACTGCATTGGCTTCACTGGCAACAACTTCATAAATCATGTCAATGACAGTTTTCGCAGTGACTGTGATTTCACCCGTATCAATTCTCTTTAGCAAGTCCAACATAACAGATTGATAAATTTCGTCGAAGCGATCTTCGGATATATTTTGAATGACTTCTGCTTTGATTGACTCATACATTTCATTGTAAATCCGTTGATAGACATCTGCCTTGATTTGGTCGATATCAATGATAGTCGTTCCCGAAGTTGGAGTCGTTGTGCCTGTCGTATATGAAGTCGTTGAGGTCACAAAAGTCGTCGCAGAAGTCGAGGTTGTCGTAAAGTTAAAAGAGCATCCAGCAAGAACTGCGGTGAATGCGGCTATAAGTGCAAAAATCAATAATTTTTTCATGTAATCATCCTTTCGATGGCAATGAATTCAATATTTTTTGAGTCTATTATAATACTGGATTATGTTTGTTTTGTGAAAAAGAAATTATTTTTCGTTGGAGCAAACAACCATGAGTCTTCCCTTGGAAAACTCGACTACTCCTCCGCCTTCATTAGATACGCACACAGAATCGGAAGTAGATAGCAAGTAATCATCAAGTTCATATTTAAATCCTTTGATATTCAATTCAAATACGTCTTCAATCGCAAAAAATGAGATGTACTTGTAGTAATTTTCGATGTTGTGTTTTCCTTTTTTTAAAACAAAAATCTGATGTTGATCATCTCTAAAAGAAATTTGGAACCGTTTCAGAAGATTGACGTTCGCAAATAAATGGTCAATTCTCCCTCCGATTCCTCCATAGATTTCAATGCTTTGATATGCAAAGTTATTATATAAATAATCAATGGCATAAGCCAAGTCTGTCATATTCTTTTCTGTTGGTAATTTGATGATTTCATCGACATATTCAGACAAATGAGCAACATATTCTTTTCGAATCGAGTCAAAATCGCCGATGGCTAAATCGACGTGCATTTTCGCATCTATCAAATACTCAAGTCCGGAGTCAACTCCGACGATCATTTCATCAGACTCCTCAAAGTATACGTTTGAAAGTGTGTAATTATTGGGTCCAGTGAATATTTTGATTTTATCAATCATTTTCTAATTCATCAATCAATTTATTTCGATCAGTTGCTTTGAAAAGGTAAGAGCCCACGACTGCAATGTCTGCCCCGGCGTTTTTAACCAAAGGAAACGTTTCTTGATTGATTCCTCCATCCACTTCAATGACATATTTATACCCATGTCTTTTTCGCATTTTATCAAGCCATTCTATTTTATCAATTGAACTAGGAAGAAAAGCTTGACCGCCCTTCCCTGGTTCAACGCTCATCACTAAAATGAGATCGACTTTTGCAAGATACGGGCCTAACACCTCGATATCCGTATCAGGTTTGACTGAAATACCGCAATCTGCATCAAGCTCATGAATCAAGTCGATGAGAAGTGAAACCCGATTCGGATCAGCCTCATAATGAAAAGTGACCAAATCAGCTCCTGCAGCAATATATTGTTCAATAAAGAGCATCGGATTTTCAATCATCAAATGACAATCAAAAAACTGTTGACTGTAAGCAGCCACTTCTCTTAATGTTTCATAATCATAAGTAATATTTCGAACAAATTGGCCATCCATAACATCAAAATGAAGCCATTTTGCATGACTAACAGATAGAATTTCGTTCTTTAGTTTTTTAAAGTCTGCAGACAGAAACGATGGTGATATAATCATTCTTTTACCTCAATATTTAATCTTGTAAGATCTGATTTCTTCTAGTAATTTAATATAATTTAAGTATCTTTCTTTAGGAAGAGTACCTTCTTCAACGGCCTGTTTTACTGCACATCCAGGTTCCGTCTGATGAAAGCATCCATTGAATCTACAATGAGAGCCTAACTGAAACAAATCCGGAAAGGAGTCTTTCAGTTGAATGTCTTCCATGTCATAGAACTCCAGTTTCGAAAAACCAGGTGTATCAGCAATCCATCCGTTTACAAGTGGAATGAGTTCGACGTGTCTTGTTGTATGCTTGCCTCTTCCGAGGGCTTTTGAAATTTCATTCGTTGCCAAGTTTAAAGTTGGATCGACTGTGTTTAGTAGACTGCTTTTTCCTGCGCCGGTTTGACCAGTCAGAACATTGACCTTATCCTTGATCACGTCTTTAATTTCTTCAAGGCCAACACTAGTTTTGGTGCTAAAGAAAATCACTTTGTAATATTTTTGATAATATTCAAGTGTGGATTTTAAATCAGAAAGTTGTTCTTCAGTTAGAAGGTCAATCTTCGTAATCACAATGACTGGGAGGATATGATTGAACTCCACCATCGCCAAAAACTTGTCCAATAGCAATGAACTGAAATCAGGTTCAACAGACGAAGAAATCAATAAAGCCTGATCGATATTACAAATCGATGGTCTGTTCAAATCATTGAATCTGGGTAGCAATTCGTGAATTGTATCTTCATCATACATCACGAAATCTCCCACTTTAGGATCTAAATTTCTGTATCTAAAAACGCCTCTGGGTTTGACAACCGATAATTGACGAGTATCGTCGACAACGGTATAGAGCCCTCCGATTAGTTTAATGATCCTTCCTTTTTTCAAATAATGGCCTCCATTAGAAATGATAATATCATTATACAAGAAAAACCAAAAAAAAAGAAGACAAGTGTCTTCTTCTCTTAATAAGTTTTAACGTATTTTTTGAAATATCCTTGGTCATGTCCACATACAGGACATTTGTTCGGTGCTTTCTTACCGACATGGATGTGTCCGCATTCAAGGCAAATCCACATTTGTGATTCATTGTCAGATTCAAATAGTTTGCTTCCCTTTAAACTGTCAAGTAATGCAAGGTATCTAGCTTCATGAGTTTTTTCAATTGCAGCGACACCTTCGAAAAGATAAGCGATTTTGTTGAATCCTTCTTCTCTTGCGACTGCAGCGAATCCCTTGTACATGTCAGTCCATTCATAATGTTCTCCAGCTGCGCCGTCAGCCAAATTGACTTCCGTTGTAGGAACTTCACCGCCATGCAGTAATTTGAACCAAATCTTTGCATGTTCTTTTTCGTTTTCAGCAGTTTCTAGGAAGAATTCAGAGATTTGATTGTACCCTTCCTTTTTAGCAACGCTAGCATAATAAGTATACTTGTTTCTTGCTTGTGATTCTCCTGCAAATGCAGACATCAGGTTTTGTTCTGTTTTTGAGCCTTTCAATTCCATAAATGTTCCTCCTTATAAGATTTTATTTACAAATTTATTGTAGCACAATCATTAAACTTAAGAAATACTTTATCTAAAATCAGTCTCCAAATACAACGCCGATTCCTTTGGCGGCGGTTACAAGGTCTCCATTCGGATTAACCTTTCTAGCTCCACCTCTGCTGGTTTCTCCAGTTTTTCCTGAGCCAACAACATCTTCGATGAAGACTGTTTGCATCTTGTCGTTTTTAACTGTGACCATTTGACCAAAGTCTCCGCGAGCAATCATGTCAACAGCGTAAGAACCATATTTTGTACTCAATACGCGGTCAAATGTGTTTGTAACTCCACCACGTTGAATGTATCCTAAATTGGTTGTACGAATGTCTTGTCCAGTGATTGGTTTCACGAGTTTTTCAAGTGCTTTTCCAACCAATTCTCCAACGCCGCCCAAACGAACGGAGTCAGCGCTTGTTTGGTCAATCATTTTAATGGTGACGTCACCATCGATTGGCTTTGCGCCTTCTGAGATACAGATGACTGAAAACTTGGATCCGGAATTATAACGATCTAATACTTTTTGTGCAACTTTTTTTAGGTCGTAAGGAATCTCTGGAATTAAAATAACATCTGCAGAACCGGCGATTCCACCTTCCAAAGCAAGCCAACCTGCATTTCTTCCCATGACTTCGAGAATCATGATTCTGTCATGCGAAAAAGCGGTTGTATGCAATGCATCGAGGGCGAGCATAATGTGGTCTAGAGCTGTTCTGTACCCGAATGTGATTTCGGTTGCTGGAACGTCATTGTCGATGGTTTTGGGGATACCGACGACATTGATTCCTTTTCTAGCAAAGTCACGAGCACTTGTTAAAGTTCCGTCTCCGCCAATGATGATGAGTGCATCAACATTATGTTTTTTTAAGTTTGCAATAGCGACATCAGACACGTCAGAATAAGTCACGTTTCCATCTTCATCCACACTTCTGAAATTGAATAGGTTGTCCTTGTTTGAATTTTTTAGAATGGTTCCACCCTGGTGAAGAATACCTGAAACGGTTCTTAAGTCCATATCGATAAAGTCATCTTTATAAAGTCCATAGTATCCACCCATGAATCCAACGACTTCGTAATTGTATTTTAATATGGCGGTTCTAACAACGGCACGTATGACTGCATTTAATCCCGAGCAGTCTCCGCCTCCAGTCAGTAAAGCTATTTTTTTAATCTCTTGATTCATATTATATCGCTCCTTCCATATGAAAAATCATTATATAGTTTAACACTTATAACTAGCTGAGTCAAACAATATCAACTGATTATGACTTGTCTTCGGATTTCAGTCTTAACTGCCCGCAAGCAGCGTTGATGTCTGAGCCCTGTTCTTTTCGAAGCGTGGCCACAATGCCTCTTTTTGCCAATCGATCGTAGAATGCCATCGCTCTTGAAATATCCGTTTTTTGATGCGAAAACTCATCCACAACATTATAGGGAATCAGATTCACATAGGCGTTCAAGCCTCTCAATAAATCACTTAATTCATCTGCGTGTTTGATGTCGTCATTTTCGCCTTTAAGAAGGATGTATTCAAAAGTTATCCTTCTGGAAGTCTCTTCAAAATAGACTTCGCACGCTTTGATGAGATCTCTTAAAGGATACCGTTTGTTAATGGGCATCAATTGGTTTCTTAAGTCATCATTAGGCGCATGAAGGCTGATGGCTAGATTGCTGCGAATCGGTTCTTTTGCATATTGGTAAATCCTTGGAACGATTCCACAAGTGGACACTGTAATATGTCTTTGACCTATTGCAAGTCCTTTGCTTTCATTGATGACTCTGATGAAATCCATGACGTTATCATAATTGTCAAAAGGTTCTCCTGTTCCCATCACAACCGTGTGCGTGATTTTAATTCCGAGCAAATGCTCTACGGATATAATTTGAGAAACAAGTTCTCCTACTGTGAGATTGCGAACCCTTTTCTTCAAACCGGAAGCGCAAAAAGTGCATCCCATGTTACAACCCACTTGAGATGTAACGCAAAGAGATAGTCCATAATCATGTGTCATCAACACCGTTTCAATTGAATGGGCATCATCGAGTGAAAACAAAAACTTGGTTGTTCCATCCGTTGAAGTTTGTCTGATGATTTCATTCAAAAAATGAATGGAGAAATGTTCAATTAGAAAATCTTTGAGAGAACTAGACAAATTGGTCATCTGAGAAAAATCAATGACACGCTTTTGATAAACCCACTCAAAAATTTGAGTTGCATTAAATTTTTTATAACCCGACGAGGTTAGTTCCTCGGCTAATTTTTCTAGTGTGTAGTCTAATAGGTTATTCTTCATAGGTTTCCTTTCTATTCTTTTTCCTTACGGCGCGTTACAATGATGAGAGATGCTAGATAGAATACAACTGCAGTACCGACGAGCACCATAATATGAACCCAATTGGCGATAACGACTCCGTTGGCTTCTAAATTAATTCCCAAAAACAGTCTGAATTCTTCCGGTACAAGATTGATTGGGATGGCTTCATTCATCATCAACTGTCTGAGTAAAACCGCAGAATGCGAAATAGGGAATATTTTAATAACCGTTTGTACAGCTGAAGGGAGTTGTCCGATTGGAATGTAGATTCCGGTCATAAACCCGATGAACGTTCCGATGATGGTAGAGACAGCTGCAAACGCGTTTGAACTTTTGATGAATACAATCATGAAAAAAACAAGTGCGCTCGACGAAGTAACACTGAGTAACATAACCAAAAGAACTTTAACCAGCGTATCAAAAGACAAAATGGATCCTTTAATGCAGATATAGGCCTCTGCAAGAACCAAAGTAAACAAACTCATGATGGATCCGATAATCATCGCACTGATGATATAAGATAATACCAGTTGCCATCTTTTCATTGGAGAGGACTTAAAGTCACGAATCACTTTTGTTGATTGATCTGTCACCATGATTCCGTATGCGCCAAGGGTTGTCGTCATTGTAGATGCGGCAACAACGCCGCCCATAATCCAACTATCAATGAAAAAACGTGCATTATCTCCCGCAAAAGAAGACACACTTCCTTCTATCATGCTTCCGAGGAAGAGCAAATAAAGTCCAATAATAATGATGACTCCGAACATTGAAAAAAAGACTGAAGCTTTGTCACGGAAATAACATTTTAAATTTCTTTTAACCATTGAAAGGATCATTATTTAATCTCCTTTCCGGTAATTGTAATAAATGCATCATCGAGATTACCGTTCAAAACTTGAAAAGATTTTAACTCATTTTCAAGCAAATGGATATATTCTACTGATTCCAAAGTGCTATTTAAAGCAATGCGAATCGTATCATTTTTGATTATATATTCGGTTTTAGCCCCAAGCAACTTGACTGCTTTTTCCATGTTTTTGGGACTTGCAACAAAATAATCATGGGAGTATTCGTCCTTCAATGCAGCTGGAGTTCCTTTCGCTGCAATCACACCATTATCGATAATTACGACATAATCCGCTTCATCTGCTTCTTCAAGGTAATGCGTTGTTAGGAAAACCGTCATATTTTTCGATTTTTGCATTTTTTGAATAGTTTGCCAGACATTACTTCTAGTCTGTGGGTCAAGTCCGGTCGTTGGCTCATCTAAAAACAAGATCTTCGGACGGTTAATCAAAGCTCTTGCGATGTCGGCCCTTCTTTTCTGTCCTCCAGACAATTTCCCATATCTGCGATTTTGAATATCAAAGATATCAGTCACATGTAAGGCTTCATCAATGGCTTCCTTCAGAGTTGCTTTATCCATTCGATATAAGCTGCCTCTTGTTTCAAGGTTTTCTCTAATCGTTAGCAAAGGATCCAGAACAGTGTCTTGAAAAACAATTCCGATTTCATCTCGTATAAGAGAATCATCTTTTCCTAGAATGTGATGATTAATAATTACTTCTCCAGATTCATACGAGAGCAAAGTGCAAATGACGTTTATAGTTGTAGACTTTCCTGCGCCGTTCGGTCCCAAGAAGGCGAAAAGAGTACCTTCTTCTACATAGAAACTAATGTTTTTTACTGCTTGAACTTCTTTATAATTCTTAACTAAATTCTTTACTTCAATGATGTAAGACAAAAAGATCCCCTCCTTAAACTATCGTTCATATTATACCATAAAATGATGTTCAGTATCGCATTTTTCTGAAGTGATAAAACGAAAAAAAATCAATCGGCATTTGCCGACTGATTTCACTTAAATTCTTAATTCAGCTCCAAAGGAAGTATTAAGTCGTTTTACAATTTTACTGATAAACTGGTCAATTTCTTCAGTGGAGAGTGTCTTTTGTTCATCTTGAAACATCAGATTCAATGCAATGGATTTCTTTCCTTTTTGAATTTTGTCACCCTTATAAAGATCAAAGATTTGTACAGATTGTAAAGAAGATTTCATGGACGATTGAATCACTTCAACAATTTCTTTGGATGTAATTTGTTCGTCCAAAAGAATGGCAATATCTCTTGAAACAGAGGGATACTTAGGGATTGGTTTCATAATCACTTCTGGAACTTGGTAAGTTGCAATTGCATCAAAGTCGATTTCAAAAACGTAAGTGCTCGGCAGGTCTAACTTCATTTCAACTTCAGGATGAAGTTTGCCCAAGTATCCGATGTGTCTTCCATTTAAGTTTACGACTGCACAAATCCCAGGATGTAGAAATGGGATTAATATTGTTGGCTTTTCGATTTCAGCATTTTCAATTGACAAACGATATAGCAAAGCGGATAGAATTCCTTTGACCACAAAGAAATCAATCGGTTCTTTTTTTCCCTGCCATAAAGTATTTTGATAATCTCCTGACAACACACCACAGAGAATTTCTTTTTCACGCCCGAGTTGATAGTTCTTACCGAGTTCAAAAAAGCGGACTTGATCGATTTTTCTTGCAAGGTTATATTGGAGAGCATCAAGCATAGAGGGTATCAAGGAATGGCGTAAGTAGGCTTTTTCCTCAGACATTGGGTTAAACAATCTAATCGGCTTTGAAGCTTCCAAATCAAACATGGTTGCTTTTTCTTCAGTTGTAAGCGAGTAGGTGTTTGTTTCGTCCAACCCAACACTCGTAAGGAATGAGCGCACTTTTCTTCTCAGCTTTTGAATCTGGGTTAAGGACCCACTGGTCGGCGTCACTGGAAATGTAGTAGGGATAAATTCATAACCATGAATTCTGACGATTTCTTCAATTAAGTCCTGAACACCTAAAATGTCTTGTCTACGTGTTGGCACTGTGACTTTGAATTCCCCGTCACGTACTGAATAGTCAAATGTTAGTCGATTGAACACCTCTTTGATTTCATCTAGAGAGTACTCTCTTCCGGTTGTTTGAGTTACTTTTGAAAGGGGTAGATTAACCACGATTGGTCGATTTGAGTGCATATCGAAGAAAGAAGTTCCCTTCATAATTTCTCCATCAGCAAGTTCTTTCAGCAACTCTGCAGCCCTGTCGCATGCTTCTTTTGATCTAGCTGGATCCAGTCCTCTTTCAAACCGAATAGAGGCTTCACTTCTTAAATCGAGTCTCTTCGAGGTTTTACGAACTCGAATCGGATCGAAGGTAGCTGATTCAATCAGTATGGTTGTTGTCTCAGCTGATACTTCGGTTTCAAGTCCACCCATAACACCTGCCAAAGCAATCAATTTTTCTCCGTCAGTGATAACCAAATCTTCTGATGTCAGTATTCTTTTCTTGCCATCTAAAGTTACGATTTCATCTAAATCATTTGCATCTTTCACAACAATTTTTTTGGATTGAATCTTATCAAAGTCAAAAGTATGTAGAGGTTGTCCATATTCCAACATCACATAGTTGGAGATGTCAACGACATTATTGATGGGACGTACTCCAGCCGCTATCAGTCTGGACTTTAACCAAACTGGACTTTGGTGAATTTTAACGTTTCGAACGACCCTCGCGTAGTAAGAGCGGCATCCGTTTGTCTCTGTAAAAACGGAGGAAGGATTTTCTTCATTGTTTTCAATCACTTCTACTTTGTTCAAATGCACAGTGGTATTTAATAATGCTTTGGTGTCATAAGCGACGCCAATCATCGATAACAAGTCGCTGCGATTCGGTGTAATGTCAATTTCCATGACCGTATCATCAAGATAAAGATGTTTCAATGGATCATCTCCAATTATCGCATCCTCACTTAATACATGAATGCCATCTTCTCCATGATATTTTTTTTCGATTCCGAGTTCTTCTAATGAACAAATCATTCCAAAGGACTCAATACCTCTTATCTTTGCTTTTTTAATCGAGAAGTCTCCTGGGAGAACTGCGCCTACAAGCGCAACAATCACATTTTGTCCTGCAGCCACGTTTGGTGCTCCGCAAATGATTTGCAAAGTTTCTTCTCGGACTTCAACTTCACAGACATGAAGATGATCAGAGGAAGGATGTTCTACACAAGTCAAAACATGGCCAACTGTTAACATGCTGGCATCTACTAGTTTTTCTAAGCGGCTGATTTCAGCGCTTTTTAAGTTAAACTTATTTACTAACTCGGGGTAAGAACAATTGATGTCAACTAACTCTTTCAGCCAATTCAATGATACGTTCATGATGTTCCCCCCTTATTTCCATTGACGATTAAAGCGCAAATCGTTTGTGTATAGCGCTCTAATATCGTCAATTCCATATTTTAAGATTGCGATTCTTTCGACACCCATTCCAAGTGCAAAGCCTTGATAGATATTCGGATCATATCCGCTGGCTTCCAAAACGGCATTATTTACCATTCCAGCTCCCAATATTTCAATCCATCCTGATCCTTTGCACATCGAACATCCTTTGCCGTTACATTTGTGACATGTGACATCAACTTCTACTGATGGTTCTGTAAATGGAAAGTACGAAGGACGAAGTCTAATTTGACGCTGTGCTCCAAACATCTTTCTTGCCAATTCGAGAAGTGTGCCTTTCAGGTCAGATAAGTTCGCTTTGTAATCAACCACAAGCGCCTCAATTTGCATAAATTGATGTGAATGAGTTTGATCGTCGTCATCTCTTCGATAGACTTTTCCAGGACAGATAATCTTGATAGGTTCTTTTTTCCCGTTTTCCAAAAGTGTGCGGACTTGAACAGGGGAAGTGTGAGTTCTTAACAATAATTCTTCTGTGATATAAAAAGAATCCTGCATATCTCTCGCTGGATGAGACTTTGGAAGGTTCAACATTTCAAAGTTGTAAAGATCAGACTCGACTTCTGGTCCTTCTTTAATAGAGTATCCCATTCCTAAAAAGATGTCTTCAATCTCTTCAATCACTTGATTTAAGACATGTTTGCTTCCGGGAGTCATCGACATCCCTGGAAGTGTGACATCAACTGTTTCTTCAATTAGTTTCTTTTGAATTGCTTCTTCGTCAAGTCTTGCTTTGGCAACTTCAAATTCCAAAGAAATCAATGTTTTTATCTCATTGATCATTTGACCGAATTTTGGCTTTTCATCATTAGGAAGATCTTTCATCTGAGACATGTAGGTAGAAATAACACCTTTTTTCCCCAAAAATTCTGCCTTTTTATCCTGCAGTTCAGGCCCGTTCTTAACAGACTTAAAAACCTCTTTTGCTTGATTAACTACTTGTTGTAGTTGTTTCATCAAATCCATAATTTCTCCCTTCAAATAAAAAAAATCGCCCTAAAAAAGGGCGATTATGAATAACCGTGGTACCACCTTTGTTCCGGACAAGCCGGCACTTAACGTCGATAACGCCGACCTGCGGAGAGGATTGGTCTCACTCCTAAGACGAATTCATTGGATATTCACGTAAATACTCGCACCATCTGTATTTTTCTCTTGAACGCTTCATTCCAGTTACTAGGTTCTTAATCATCGTATTGAATATAGACTAATTATAACACTTTTTGAAGATTTGACAAGCCGTTATCTTCTTCTTGAAAAAATCGCTAATAGCCTTAAAATTTCAAGGTAAATCCAAACCAAAGTTACCATTAACCCAAGTGCTAGGATCCAACTATATTTACGATCGGTTCCGCTTTCAACACAGGTTTTAATGTTTTCAAAATCCAAGAATAAAAAGAGTACGGATAGAATCGCCGAGAATCCAACGATTAAGTAATAGAATCCGCCGCTAAAAATAGATGGAATTAACAGTCCAATTAAAGACATCGCAATAACTGAAATCAATCCAATCACTAAAAAGGATGCAAAACGGTTCGTCACTTTGACCATTCCGGTAGAGTACATAATCATTGTGATTAGCAACACGATGACCGTTGTGGCAATCGCGGTAGGAATGATTCCTTCATACAGATAACTGTAAAACGATGATAGGAGTCCAAGAATATATCCCTCTGCAACAGCGTAAATGGTCGAAAAGACAGGGGATAATGTTACGCTTCTCGTTCCGACGATGACGGAGATGAATCCAATGATAAATGCGGCAATCAAATAAACAAGATTCAAATAGCCACCCAAATTGATGTACGTGTAAACTCCAACACCACCTGCAACTAGAATCAAATAGATGGTTCTCATTGCGACGTTCGTATAGGTTACAGCACCGTCAATACTTGTACTTGTTTCAAATGTTTTTCTTAATACAGGGTTTGAACTTCTTAATCTCATGATAAAACCTCCTTGCACCATATATTATACAATATTTTTTAATTCTTGATGATGTTATTTATGTGATTTTTTTATAAGTCAAATAACGATAATTGATTCTCATTGATCATGCCTTCGAAAGTGCCGATTGCATCAAGCTTTTCAAATAAAGTCGTGGACAATTTCGTTCTTGTCTTGATATCCTGCTTTGAAATGAAGGGTTTGTCTTCTCTCGCTTCAATGATGGAAGATGCAACGTTCATTCCCAAAGAGTCTATGACGATGAACGGCATCATGAGCCCTTTCTTATCTGGTGTAATCGTAAAGTCAGTTGGCTGTGATTTGTTGATATCAATGGGAACGAAAGAGAATCCTCTTTTCGTCATTTCAAGCGCAATTTCGAGAATGGTCTCAAGGTTCTTTTCCCTCTCTGTAGCGTCATTCCCTTTCGCACTGATTTCGTTCATTCTACGTTTAATGCCCATCTCGCCTTCCATGAAGGCATCCACGTCAAAGATATCGGCGCGTTTTGAAAAATAGGCGGAATAGAAATAAATAGGTCTGTAAAGCTTGAACCATGCAATTCTCATTGCCATCAAAACATATGCAGTCGCATGCGCTTTTGGGAACATGTATTTAATTTTGCTACAAGCCCAAATATACCATTCAGGAACATTATAACTTCTCATTGAATCAGCGTAAATTGACCATCTTTCGGGATTTGCCGGTGCTTTACCTTTTCTGACAAATTCCATAATTTCAAAGGATTCTGTGGGTGGCATTCCATAATCAATCAAGTCGACCATGATGTCATCGCGACATCCAATGATGTCTTTGAAGTCCACTCTTCCGAATTCTCTTCTTCGGCCGGTAATCAAGTCTTGAGCATTTCCACTCCAAACATCGGTTCCATGAGAGAGTCCAGAAATCTTAACTAACTCAGAGAAAGATTGTGGCCTTGAATCTCTTAACATCTGTCTTACAAAATTCGTTCCAAATTCTGGTATTCCAAAACTTGCGACATCGCTTCCGAGATCATCGGGTGTTAGGCCAATAACTTCAGTACCAGAAAGAAGTCGATAAACTTCCTTGTCGTCGACAGGGATGTCTTTTGGATCAGAGAACGGAAATTCAAGAGGCTCTTTTTTTACCAAGTCCATCAAATAACGAATCATCGTTGGATCGTCATGACCCAAAACATCCAATTTGAATAGATTACTTTCAAATGAATGGTAATCGTAATGTGTTGTTTTCCAATTGGTGTCCGAAGAATCACCTGGATACTGTATTGGAGTTACATCATAAATTTCTTTATTGTTAGGCACAACAACGATTCCGCCAGGATGTTGTCCGCTTGTACGTTTCGAACCTTCGATTCCTTTGGCAAGTCGCTCCATTTCAGAACGTCTGATGATAATCGGTGCTTTTCCTGCCGTGGTGCGAACTTCATTCGCTTTTTCATAGAAGTCACGAACCATTGCGTAAGCTGTTTTTGCAGCGCAAGTACCGATGGTTCCAGCCCGGAAAGCATAATTGTGTCCAAATAATTTTCTGATATATTCATGAACTTGGCTCTGATAGTCTCCTGAGAAATTCAGGTCAATATCCGGAACTTTGTCTCCCTTGAATCCTAAGAAGGTTTCAAAAGGAATGTCATGTCCATCTTTAATCAGTTGTGTACCGCAAACAGGGCATATTTGACTGGGCAAGTCCCACCCGCAGTCTGTCCTGTCAAGCAGTTTTTGATTTGCAATTTCAAAATCACTTGATGCATACATTGACTTTTCTTCTTCCGTTTTCTTGAAGGCGGAAAAATGGCATTTCGGACAAACATAATGTGGCGGTAAAGGATTGACTTCCGTGATGTCCATCAATGTTGCAACGAGGCTTGAACCTACAGATCCTCTTGAACCAACAAGATATCCATCATCAAGTGATTTCTTTACCAATAAATGAGAAATGTAATAGACCGTTGAGAATTGATGTTTGATAATGCTGTCTAGTTCCTTTTCAAGTCTCTTTTTTACGAGCAAAGGCAATGGATTGCCATACATTTTATCCGCTCTTTCGCGAACCATGTTTTCAACTTTTACTTTGATAGAAGGAACGCCTTGCTCAGCAAGAAATTCGTCTGTTGGCGCAAAAAGTTCTTTTGGGAACAAGTCAAAAGCGTCAATGCTATCGGAAATGATATTCGTGTTTTTCACAACGATTTCATAGGCAATATCTTCGCCTAAAAACTGAAATTCCTTCAGCATTTCGTCTGTGGTCATGAAATATTCATTTGGTTTAACGTCTTCGTGGTAAAGCTTATGAAATCCGCCTCCACCAACTAGAGGCGTGTTAATCATGATTTCACGGTATGTCAAATCTTGTGGGTCAAGGTGGTGAACATCGCCTGTAGCACACACTAAGATATTCAATTCTTTTCCTACTTCAACGATTCTTTTGATGACGTCTTCAATCACGTTTCTCCAATTAGGCATTTGGGTTTCCATATAAGAAAATGATGATGGTGGTTGAACCTCCAAAAAATCATAATACTTCGCAGCTTCAAGCAATTCTTCTCTTGATTTGTTTAAAGCGATTTCAAAGAAATCCGAGTTCCGACAACCTGAAGAAACCAAAATTCCTTTTCTGTATTTGTCGAGTTCTGATTTGATTATTTTGCCATCTCTGTCAAAATAAGTTGTTAGTGCCAAAGAGAGAACTTTATAAAGGTTTTTTAATCCTTCTTGTTTTTTTACAAGCAGGTTAATATGCTTTGGATAGGGGAATTTATAGACTTCAGATCGATCAATTTGAAGATTGATGTCAGAAAAACGAGTCGTCCCTTCCTTGCGCATTTTCTTTAGCATGTGCAAGAAGACTTCCGTTGTCGCTTTAGCGTCATTGATGGCGCGGTGATGGTCATTGAGTGGAACTTTCAGAAATTTGCACATACTGTCAAGAGAGTATCTTGTTCTACCTGAATATAATGCTTTTGCAAGCGTCAAAGTGTCAATGGAAGGCTGTACTTGTGAAGAGATGCCGAAATGCCGATACCCATTGTATAAAAATCCAAGATCAAAGTCTGCGTTATGAGCGACTAAAATTGTATCTTTGCTGAACTCGTAGAAATCTTTCAGTACCTTTTCTAAAGTAGGTGCATTTTTGACCATTGAATTCGTAATTCCAGTCAAGTTTGTTGTAAAAGGGCTGACTTCCTTTTCTGGATTGACAAAAGATTGAAAATCAGAGAGGATTGAACCGTTTTTGATTTTGACACCCGCAAGTTCAATCAATGTATCGTATTGCACACTGAGTCCTGTGGTTTCAATGTCAAAAATGACATAAGTCGCATCGCTGAGCATTTTGTCGGATTTTCCTTTGGTGACAGTAACGGATTCGTCGTTAACATAAATTAACTCAAGTCCGTAGATCGGCTTGACGCTTTTGCCATGTGTAGCGTGTGCAAAGTCCGGAAACGACTGAACACTTCCGTGATCCGTAATAGCAATTGCGCTATGGCCCCAATTTTCGGCTCTTTCAACGTATTCTGTAACCGTTGGAACTCCATCAAGGGATGACATCTTCGTGTGTGTATGAAGCTCTACGCGCTTTTCAGGAGCGAGGTCTTCTCTTGTGTCCTTCGGCAATACTGCAGTGGATTTTGCTAACTGTAGTCCGTTTAGGACGACTTCACCATAATAATTGTCAAAAGTTGCATATCCATAAATCAAAAGGCCATAGCCTTCTTTGACATTTTCTAAAAATCCTCTTTCTTCAAGTGAGGAAAGTCTTTTTTTAACGGAGATGCTATCTTTACCATCTGTTACTATAATATTTGCTTGAGATGAATTCCTTAAATCTCTGATTTCAATAGATACGACGGTTCCTTTAATTGTAAAATTAGCTTTCCCACCGTTTTTGCTTTTATAATCCTCTAAATCTTCTTCTGAAAAAGGAAGATCTGAAATCGGATGGAATGTACTTCCAACTGGATTATCTTCACTCATTTGCTCGTATTTGATTTCTTTGAGATTGGTAATTGATTGATTGGACTGGACAAATTTGCGATTGGTTTTTTCAATTTGCTCCATGATGGTTTTGCTTGCTTCGTCCAAAACGATTTCTACAGGTACGTCAAACCCATTTTTTTCGAGCTCATTTTCGATATCCTTGCGAAACATACTTGCCGACTTCGCTCCGTAAGGAACCATTATTTGTATTTTTCCATCGATGACGTCTGTTTGGTAATCTTTGAGTGGCATCATCCGTTTATCTTCTTCAATCAGTACATCGATGACATAATCATAATAATCGATTAGGTCTCCATCGGTACGAACTTCGTATTCAACTTGATATGTAGCTGAATTAACGCTCTCGATGAACTTTGGAATTTGACGAATCGAATCGATGAAACGACGGTATCTTAAAACAGGGACTGGCTTCTCAAAAAGAAAAGAGAGATGCCATGTGTTTGTCACGTCATCTACATCCACTTTCACTAGGTCGCCGTAATCAAGAATGACTTCGTCATTACAATCTATCAGTTTCATCAATTTTTGAAGATTTTCTTTCATCCAATCCACCCCATATCACTCTTAACATTATATCATAAAAAAAGAATGTAAATTTATGAAAATGAAAAAACAAAAAAAGAAAAACAGCCGTTGGGCTGTTTTAAAATTCTGCCTTTACTTTGTTCGCTAGAATTTCTTCCAAAGCCTGTCCGACAGGCTTTACGCACTTGTTGTCTACGGAAGAAAAATTATCGTGTTTGATGATTTTAGCCCGTTTCGCAGAGATATAGGCAAGTTTGTATTTCGAATCGATGACTTCCAAGAGGTCGTCGATTGAAGGATATCTTAATCCTTCAGTGTTTTTATCACTCATTGGTTTTTCCCTCCATTAATTTGTAATATTTGTGAATCGATCTTTCTGTTTTCGCGTGTTCAGCTCGAATGATGGCGTAAATTCTATCTGCAGCATTCGCCACATCGTCATTCACAACGATGTAATCGTATTTGTAAGCAAGATGATATTCTCTTTCTGCTTTTTCAATTCTTTTTTGAATATCGATTGTCTGTTCGGTTCCTCGATTTGTCAAACGATCGAGCAATGCTTGTTTTGAAGGTGGAACAATGAAGATAAATACTGCGTCAGGTTTTCTTTCGCGTACTTTCAATGCGCCTTGAACTTCAATTTCCATGATGACTTCTTTTCCGGCGTCGAGGTTGTTTTCGATGTAGTCAACCGGCGTTCCATAGTATTCTCCGACAAATTCAGCGTACTCCAGAAACTTGTTTTCTTCAATTCGACGAACGAATTCCTCTCTGGAAACAAAGTAGTAATCCACTCCATTCACTTCGTTCTCTCTGGGTTTGCGTGTTGTCATGGAGACGGAATAACAAAAGTTATTGTCTTGAATTTTAAATAAAGCTTTTCTGATGGTTCCCTTACCGACGCCCGATGGTCCACTAATGACAACCAGCAAGCCGAGTTCATTCAGCTTCATGACGACACCTCCAGAGAAATTTCATTATGAATTATAATACCATATAACTTGAATTAAGTAAAATTTTTTTTCCTTTTTTTGACATGTGTTATAATGGTTGTGGTGATTTTATGAGTTTAGACGGAAGATTTTTGACATTTCTTGCCAATGAACTGAATTTGGAGCTTAAAGAAGGACGAATTCAGAAAATTTATCAGTTGACCAAAACTGATTTTTTATTCATGATAAGATCGAACCAAAAAAACCACCAATTATCGATTTCTCTGTCAACGACTTTATCAAGAATTCATTTGACAAAGTACTATGTCGAGCGACCAGATAACCCTAGTGGCTTTTGCATGCTTCTGAGAAAATATCTCGAAGGTGGCGTGATTCAAAGCATATACACCATTCATTCTGATCGTATCATCAAATTTGAAATACAAAACCTGAATGAAATCGGAGACATGACAAATTATCATCTTTACATGGAAATCATGGGAAGATACGCCAATCTGATTGTGACAGACGAATCTGATAAATTAATTGATGCCTATAAACACATCTCTCCCTTTGAAGAGAAAGAAAGAACCATCGTCAGGGGAATCGAATATGCTTTGCCTCAAGACGATAAAATTGAACCAGACGATTTTATAAACGCCAAGAAATTTCTTGAATCTATTTCCGAATTGACCTATCAAGATTTGATTTCTAAATTCAGAGGCTTCTCTCCTACACTTTCAAAATATATCATCAAAAAAGCAAAAAAAGAAAATGCTTCCTTATGGAGTGTTTATCAAGAAGTGATGAATGTTCCATTAAATCCGACGAGAACTCTATCTGATACTCAACAGAAATTCTATTTTTTCGATGTGTTCGAAGAGACACTTTCTAAACAACATTATTCATCTCTTTCCGAGCTGTTGGATGAAGTCTATCTCGAAACTTCAAAAATCGAGCGAATGAAACAATTATCTAAAAATATCTATCATTTGGCGAAAAGAGAATATGAAAAAAATAAATCAAAACTGGAAAAATTGACACTCGAACTCGATACTGCTCGAAATTCGGATTTAATCCGTAAGAAGGGTGACTTGATTCAACAGAATCTTTCAACGGTTTCAAGAGGCGACAATTTATTAAAAGCCTATGATTATGAAACAGAACAAACGATTGAGATAGAACTAGACCGTCTGCTTTCACCCATCCAAAACGCAAATCAGTATTACAAGAAATATAAAAAGAATAAAAATGCAGTATCTTATATCGAAAAACAAATTGAATTGACAATCAAACTGATTACTTATTTCGACGTGATGATTACGCAGATTGAAAATGCTTCGGTGAGCGACCTTGATGAAATCAAAGATGAACTATCTAAACTTGGATATATCCGTGCAAGAAACAAGAAAGCCAAAAAAGGGCTTCCGAATTTCGACACTTATATTTTAGAAGATTCTACACTCATCCACGTTGGCAAAAACAATATTCAAAATGAGTATCTTACAAACAAACTAGCATCTTCAACAGATTGGTGGTTTCATACAAAAGATATCCATGGGTCTCATGTCATCGTTAAAAAAAGCGGTGAATTGAATGAAGAAACGATTCGCACCGCTGCTATGCTTGCAGCATATTTTTCAAATGCAAGACAGTCTTCTTCTGTTCCAGTTGACTATACAATTGTAAAACATGTAAAGAAGATTCCTGGTGAACTCGGTTCTTTCGTACAGTACTCCAACCACAAGACCATTTATATTGATCCGGATGCCTCCTTTGTCGCTTCACTCAAAAAGAAAAAAAATTAACGGCCAAACTCGGCCGTTATTTTTATTAGATTCTTTCACCTGGAGTGTAGCAAGTGTGGAGTAAGTCATGTGCTTTTTCTCCATAAGGAGCTCCAAGGTACTCTTCATATAATTTGAGAACCATTTCATTCTCGTGAGATTTTCTTTTTGGTAATGATTTATCAATTGCATAAATCGCATCTTGTCGTTTTTTCAAAATATCTTGATTTCCATGGTGATAAGGTTGTCCGCCTCCGCCGATGCATCCACCAGGACATGCCATGATTTCAATGGCATGGAAGTGAGATGTTCCTGCTTTGATGGACTCAAGAAGTTTTCTAGCATTTCCAAGTCCATGGGCGATTCCAATTTTAAGATCTAAATCACCAATTTTGACCGTAGCTTCTCGAATACCTTCCAAACCTCTAAGTTGTTTGAAATCGACATTTCCTAAAGACTCTCCGGTAATCATTTCATAAGCTGTTCTTGTTGCGGCTTCGATGACACCACCGGTCGTACCGAAGATGGCAGCGGCGCCGGTTGATTCGCCAAGCAAATTGTCAAACTCAGATTCTTCAAGCTTTGCAAAGTCAATTCCAGCTTCTTTAATCATATATCCAAACTCTCTGGTGGACAGTACATAATCCACGTGGTTGAGTTCTTCTTTTGATAATTCAGGTCTTGCACTCTCTGCTTTTTTGGCAACGCAAGGCATAATCGAAACCACTTTCAATCTTCTTGGAAGAATGTCAAGGTTTTTCAAGTAGTAACTCTTGATAATTGCTCCAAGCATTGTTTGTGGAGATTTGCAGGTTGAAGGAATATCAAGCATATCAGGAAATTGATGTTCAAAGAATTTGACCCAAGCAGGGCAGCAGGACGTCAGCATCGGTAAGACTCCACCATGTTGGATTCTATGCACAAGTTCATTTGCTTCTTCAATGATCGTGAGGTCGGCGCCAAAGTTCGTATCGAATACAGCATCAAATCCCAAA